>MDTF01005948.1_pt1 | contig 36206 bp, 34 predicted proteins | sample 811191 | NCBI WGS metagenome assembly MDTF01 (sample SAMN05326649, study PRJNA326480) | marine metagenome | isolation source: seawater | place: Southern Ocean | collected 2011 | reverse complement strand
TTACCAGGAGTAGGCAATTTTGAAACTGGAATTAAAAACTTAATCCATAAAGGGTTAGATAAAGCGCTTATTGAAGCAAATGCAAATAAAATAAAAATTATTGGAATTTGTCTTGGTATGCAATTGTTATTTGAAGAAAGTGATGAGAGTAATCTAAAAGGCCTAGGTTTGATTCCAGGTAAAGTAAAAAAATTTAATTTCCAAGATGAAAATTTGAAAATTCCCCATATGGGTTGGAACTATGTAAATATTAAAAAAAATTCTAGATTTTATTTTGAATCTGAAAAAAAAACAAAATTTTATTTTGCTCACTCATATTATGTTGAGTGCAAAGATAGACCCTATGAAGTAGGCATAACAAATTATGGTCAAAACTTTTGCTCTATTATAGAAAATTCCAATATATTTGGTGTTCAGTTTCACCCAGAAAAAAGTCATAATTTTGGAAAACAATTATTTAGAACTTTTTTCAAATAATGCTATTAAAGAGAATTATACCCTGTCTATTAATTAAGAACGGAGGCTTAGTTAAGACAAAAAAATTTAAAGATTCAACATATATTGGTGACCCACTTAATGCTGTAAGAATATTTAGTGAGAAAGAAGCTGATGAAATTTTAATTTTAGATATTATGTCATCCTATTACAACAAGATTGATTATGAGTTGTTATCAAAAATATTCAGTGAATGCTTTGTTCCTATTTGTTATGGTGGCGGCATATCCTCAATAGAACAAGCTAGGAAGATTATAAATTTAGGGGCTGAAAAAATTTGTATCCAGTCTGGTGCATTTAATTCTAAAGCATTAATTAAAGAACTTTCCCAAAATTTTGGAAATCAAAGTGTTGTTTTAAGCCTTGATATCAAGAAAAATATTTTTGGGAAATTTAGATTATGGAACTATTTAAAAAATGAGTTTTACAAGATAGATGATATATTTACATTTATTGATGAAATGGTTGAATTAGGTGTAGGTGAAATTATATTAAACGATGTAGATCGTGATGGAACAATGAAGGGAACCAATAAAGATTTAATCAAGATGTTTAGCAATAGAATAAAAGTTCCAACAATATTTTGTGGTGGTGTTAATTCAATTGTAGACATGAAGGATTCTTTTGAAAATGGAGCTAGATCAATAGCAGCAGGATCCTATTTTGTTTTTTATGGACCCAAAAAAGCTGTTTTAATTTCTTACCCATCTGAGGAAATAAAAATGTTACTAAATGATTGATTTATTTAAAACTTGTACCAGATGTGTAATGAACACATCTGCCTATGATATTTATTTTAATAAAGATGGAATATGTAACTTTTGTTTAGATTTTGAAAAAAAAATAGAAAAACATAATTCAAATAAACCTTCGTTAGATTTATTGGTGTCTAAAGTTAAGACAAACAAAGAATATGATTGCATCGTAGGACTTTCAGGGGGTGTAGATAGTTGTTTTACAGTTCATAAGGTTGTTGAATGTGGATTAAAACCACTAGTAGTACATATGGACAATGGATGGAATTCAGAATTAGCACAAAGTAATATTGAAAATTTAGTTAAAACTTTAAATATTGATCTTTTTACTTATGTCATTGATTGGAATGAATATAAGTCTTTTATGAACTCTTTTTTTGATGCCAATGTTATTGATGTTGAACTCCTAATGGACAATGCCATGCTTGCAGTAAATTATAAAGAAGCAGCCAAAAATAATCTAAACTATATTTTAGCAGGAACAAATATGTCTAGTGAAGGTATGAATATGCCAGTAAATATGAATTGGTTAAAATATGATAAGAAAAATATTAAAAATATAATTAAGAAATTTGGAAATCACAAGTTTAAAAGTTACCCAAGTATAGGTACCTTTGATTTAATATATTATATATTATTTAAAAAAATTAAATGGACATCATTCCTAGACTATTTTGATTACAACAAATTTGAGGCAATAGACATTCTAAAGGAAAAATATAAATTTAAACCATATCCATACAAGCATTATGAATCTGTTTTTACAAGGTTTTATCAAGGTTATATTTTACCAAAGAAGTTTAATATTGATAAAAGAATACTTCATTATAGTACGTTAATTATTTCAAATTCAATAACAAGAGAGATGGCCATTAAAGAACTAGATAATAAATTTGCATATAGCTCAATTGAGTTGCTTGAAAGTGATAAAGAATATTTTTTAAAGAAAATGGATTGGACTGAAAGTAGGCTCAGTTCATACTTAAAGCAACCTCAAGAAGATCACCTAAAGTATGGTTCAGAAAAAAAAATCTATGATTTTATGTTAAAAATTTACAAAAAAATTAATTAGTTTTTATAGTTTAATAACATTGGGTAGATTTTTCTTAAAAACATTTCGTGTATCAACAATTAATTTTGAATAATTTTTAATAAGATCATAATTAATTATATCGTGATCAGTTAAAATATAGACCACATCGTATTTTATTAAATTTATTTTTGTAAACTTTATTGACTCAAGTGAATTTGTTAATTTTCTTGATTTTATTTTTTTAATATATGGATCATAATAATCTACTTTAATTTTTTTCTTTTGAAAAATTTTTATAAAATCCAAACCAGGAGACTCCCGCATATCATCAACATTCTTTTTGTAAGCCATACCTACTAATAAAACCTTTTTAGGGTTTTTTTTTAAATATTTTATTGACTGATTAATAATCCATTTGGGCATTGAGAGATTAACTTTGCCAGCAAGTTTAATAAATTCAGTTTTAGTATTATTTTTTTCTGCCACCCATGACAAATAATATGGATCTATTGGTATACAGTGACCACCAACACCAGGGCCCGGATAAAATGCTTGAAATCCAAATGGTTTTGTTTTTGCAGCTTTTATTGTATCAAAAATATCAATATTGAGACGTCGTGCAATTATTTTCATTTCATTTACAAGTGCAATATTAACATTACGGAATATATTTTCATAAATCTTAGTAAATTCAGCAGTCTCAATTTTATTTAAAGTATGAGTTTTTTTAACAATTTGTTTATAAAGGTTATTTGTTGTGATGAGACATTTTTTTGAAAAACCACTACATAGTTTGGTTATATTTTCTAACTTAAATTTTTTATTTGATGGATCTTCTCTTTCTGGTGAATACCCCACAAAGTAATCTGACCCAACTTTAAATTTTTTTGAAATAAATTTTTTAATTATTAATTCATTTGTAGACCCTGGATAGGTCGAGCTTTCTAAAATTAATAATTGACCTTTTTTTAAGTAAGGAAATATATTCTTCATTGTATCATTTATATATGAAAGGTCTGGTGTAAATTTTTTAGTTAATGGAGTCGGTAAACAAAGAATAATTATGTCTAATTTATTAATATTTGTAAAATTATCCGTTACATTAAAACGTCTATCAATTGAATTTTTAATGGATTTATCTGTAATATGCTTAATTAAACTTTTTCCATTTTTTAGAAATTTAATTTTATTTTTATCAATATCAAAACCCAAAACATTAAATTTTTTTTTTTCAAATAATAAAGCCAAAGGTAGACCGACATAGCCAAGTCCAATTATTCCGATTGTAGCAGTTTTGTTATTTATTATATTATTTAGGTTGAAAAAAAAACTCATATACTAATTTTTTTATTCATATATAGATAAATATATATTAACCACAACATAAATTATGAAATCATTTGCAATAATCGGATTGGCTGGATTTGTGGCTAAAAAACATGTTAAGTGTATAAAAAATATCAACGGCAAATTATTAGCAGCACTGGATAAACACGATAACGTTGGATTTATTGATAAAGATTTTTCATCTTGTGTATTTTTTAAAAACGAAAAAAAATTTTTCGAACATATAAAAAAAAAAAAAAAAGATTATGTGGTAATCTGCTCACCAAGTCATCTACATTATATACATACTATAAAATCTTTAAATTCTAATTGTAATGTAATAGTTGAAAAACCCCCTTTGCTTAATAAAAATAATTTAAGACATATCCTGAAAATAGAAAGCAAAACTAAAAAAAAATGTTATTGTATTTTTCAACTAAGGTTAGATAAAAGTTTAATCAAACTTAGAGAAAAAATATTAGTTTCAAAAAAAATACACGATGTATCAATTAACTACTTTACTCTTAGGGGTGATTGGTACTTCAAGAGCTGGAAAAATAAAAAAAAGTTATCAGGAGGTTTACTTGTAAACATTGGCATACATTTTTTTGACATTTTAATGTGGATATTTGGAGAAGTGAAAGAGTTTAAGATCATCACGAAATCAGATTCAACAGTGAGAGGTGTTTTAAAACTCGAAAAAGCTAATGTAAAATGGATTGTATCACTTAAAAAAAAACATTTGCAGGAAAAAAAAATAAAATCAAATTTCTTTAGAATTATGAAGGTTGATAAAAAGGTTTATAACTTTAATGAATTCAATGATTTACATCCTTTAAATTATCATGAAATTATAAATAAAAAAAAATTTCACATTACGCAATTTAAGGATATTATTAACTTATTACCAATTCTGAAATGAACCAATCAAAATATATATTTTTAAATATTATTCAATAATATGAAATTTAATGACTTAGACTTATTAAATAAAAAATTTTTAAAAAAAGTACAACCAAAAATAAATAAAATTTTTCTAGAGAATAATTTTATTTTTGGAAAGGAAGTTGTAAAATTAGAAAAAAAATTGTCTAAATACACAAGTAATCGTTATTGTGTAACTGTTGGTTCAGGAACAGATGCTTTATTAATTTGTTTATTATCATTAAAATTGAACAAAGAAGATGAAATTATAATTCCAAGCTTTTCATGGCTTTCTGTAATTGAGGTAGTTCTATTATCTGGGGCAAAGGCAGTATTTTTAGAAACTAATAAAGATACATTCAATTTAGATCCAAATTATCTAGAAAAAAAAATTAATCATAAAACCAAAGCAATAATCACAACCTCTTTATTTGGAAGAACTGCAGATTTAATTAAGATAAATAAAATTTGTAAAAAAAATAAAATTATACATATTGAGGATGCGGCTCAAAATTTTGGCTCAAGAATTGAGGGCAAAAACTCCTGCTCAATTGCAGATATGACTTGTGTAAGTTTTTTCCCATCCAAAAATCTTGGTTGTTTTGGAGATGGAGGTGCAATATTTACAAATTCATCGAAAAGAGAAAAAACCTTTAAATTATTAAGAAATCACGGACAGAATAGTTATGCTAACGCAAAATATATTGGATTAAACTCTAGAATTGGAACTTTACAAGCAGGAATTATTTTAGAAAAATTAAAACATATAAATGAGCAAATTAACTTACAAATAAAAATTTACTCGAGTTATCAAAAATTTTTTAACAAAGAAAATATTATAGGATTTCCATTAGTTAAAAAGAATGATCAAAATGCCTATTCTCATTTTAATATAATTGTAAAAAAAAGAAAAATATTTGAGTTTTACCTAGATAAATTTAAGATTCCTTATAAAATATACTATCCTAAAGCACTATATAAACAATATGGTGTAAAAACTATTTTTAGATGTAGCGAGACTGAAAAAATATGTAAAAATATTATTTCACTACCTTTTAATTTTATCTCTATCAAAAGACATGCAAAGATTTTGAGTGTCTTAAAAAAAATTATTAATATAGACGAGAGAATTTTTGAAAAAAAGTAGTATTTTAATTGTACAACCTGTAGGCCAATTTGCTGGCTCTTTAAAAAGCCTTGAAGAATATGTTAAATTATTAAGAAATAAATATAACTTTATTTTTATTACACCCAGTGGAATAGCAAAAAAAAGACTAAAAAAATATGGAAAGGTTATAGAAGTAATAGGTTTATCAAAATTTGATAACTCTCAATTTGGAAGTTATAAGGGTTTGAGGTATTTGCTTCTAATAAGAGAGGTATTTTTAATAATACCAACATTTTTTGCAATTTTTAAAGTAAAAAAATATTATAAAAATATTAAACTTATTCACTTTAATGAAATTACTTTAATTCCAACAATCTTTCTTTTTAAATTTTTTTTTAAAGTACCATTTATACTACATTGCAGAACACTATATAATAACTATAATTTATTTTCGAAGACTATAAATAATTTTTTAAGCAAAAATATTTCAACAATAGTTGCAATAGATAATGAAATTAAGAGCTCACTTAATAAAGGTTTACCAGTTATCGTAATTAGAAATATAATTAATCTTAAAGGGAAAAATAAAAAAAATTACACAACGTCAGAATATTTGAATATTGGTTTTCTTGGAAGTTTTTTAAAATTTAAAGGTTTGGAAGACCTTATAAAAGTTTGTAATAATTTATCTTCCAGAGGTATTAAAATAAAACTAATATTAGCAGGAAGCTATATTACAAATCAAAATTTCTTATTTAAATTATTTGGCTTAACAAATAATATTGATAAAGATCTTATAGTTAATTCAAAAAATGTATTAAATCTAGGTCATTTAAATGAACTAAGTTTTTTTTATAATAAAATAGATATCCTTTGTTTTCCAAGCTACTTAAACGCTTTAGGTAGACAGGTTTTTGAAGCTGGATTTTTTAATAAACCGAGTATCGTATGTTTAAATAAGAAATATTCAGACAGTTTTATAAATAAAAAAACTGGATTATCTTTTAAAAACCCTGGGTCTTTAAAACAGCTAGAAAAATTGATACTTTTTTTTTATTTTAATAAAAAAGAAATTAATAAAATGGGTATGAATGCAAAAAAACTTATTCAAAAAAATTTTGATCTAAAAAAAAATTTATCTAAAATGGATAACCTTTATAACAAATTAATTTATAGCCAATCTAAGAGATGAAATAATTTTTTTTGAAACTGCATGATGGCCATCTTCAGTATAATGAACACTATCATGAAAATATTTTGAATTATTAAGAGTTGAACTTAAATTTATAATTTTATTTTTAAATTTATTTTTAATACTTTGATATATATATTTATTTAATACATTATTTGAATAAGGGTCATTTTTTTCTATTGTATAAAAAACAAGTACTTTTTTATTTTTTTTTAGTCTTTCAATTTCATTATCTAATATTTTTATAGAAAAATTTATTAAATCGTATAAATTTTTAGCCTCAGAGTCGTCAGACTTTGATATATATCTGTTTAAATCATATTTGGTTGCAAAAAAACTTACTGCTTCTTGTATAGCTGGTAAAAAAAATTCTTTATTATTCAAATAAAAGTGAGCTGTATTTTTATCTTTATATTCTCTATAAAAGTCTCCAGGTGAAACTAAAAAAATAACAATATCAGAATTTTTAATTCTTAAATCATATTTTGATCTGTGAACCATATTTACGATGCTATATGCATTTACTCCTGCATTACCACAAACAAATACACTTAATTCTTCACATACCAAATAAGTAAATAATTTTTTATCATCTATGTAGCTTCCCCCATATGTAATGCTATCTCCTATAAACAAAATTTTTTGTTTATTTTGATTCCATTTTTCTAAACTTCTTAATCCAACCTCGTTAATTGTTACCCGAGAGTCTTTAAATCTTTTTTTAATTTGATTAATTTTTGGGGCATATCCATACATATAATTCGAGTCGTATCTTACAGGATCACCGAGACCAACGTAGTTTAAATAGATTTCAGTTGACAGTGTTGTAATAGCTATAAATATAAATAAAATAATCAAGTAAAAATATTTTTTAATTATTTTCATTCTAGCTTTTTCTATTTTATATTAATTTAATGTCGAATTAAAAATTTCACTGTAATTCTCAATAATTGAATCTGCTATCAAATACATACCATAATTATTTAAGTGGCAACAATAATCTCTATATAATGTTTTATCAACATCTTTAAAAACATACCTTAAGTCTAATTTATTTTTAATATTCAATTTTTGAATATTAAATTTATCATAATATTTTGATACTGGATCTCCATACTTTTTATATGTTAATAATTGCAACTCATCTTTACTGAGTTTTTTTGAACCCAAATGATATAAGTTTGGTTGTAAAATATGAATGTATTTGAAATTCTTCTCATTTGAAAAAGATTCAATTTCTTCAGATGAATTAGACCATAATCTTAATATATATTCTAAATAAGAATTCTCATCTAAATTAGTAAAGTTTGACATTTTTGAAAATCTAGAATCTTTTTCATTTGGGTCACCTTCTGATTTAATATGACAATTTCTTATTTTATATAATTTATATAGTTCAAAAACTGGTAAATAATTATAAGTACTAGTCAGTCTATTTACTTTTACAACACAGCTCAAATCTGAATTAAAGGTTGAAATTAATCTAGAGTAATTTCTTGGGTACATGATGTTATTTTTAATTTGAATATTTTCAGAGAACGATAATGCTAATTCATTAAAACCATCTAAGTTAATGACCACATCAAACTCTTCTTTAATTAAATAAAGATAATATAACTTAAAAAGTTGTTGGGGTTGTTTGCCACCACCGATAGCAGCATTATAAACTTTAAATTTATTTGTTTTAAATTTCTTATTTAATAATTTCTGAAGGATATCTTTATCATCTAATTCAATATTATTAATTTTAAACGATTCAGAAGAATCATTCTTTGATAAATGTGTGGCTACTGATCCACCTAAAACTAATATTTTTACATCATCCTTTTCTACTTTAGGTGGCAGGCTGTGATAGAGTTGTTCATTTAAATTAATCTTATCGTTTGAAGGTAAATAGAATGTGTAATTAAACCCAAAGAAAGGATGAGGGTACATCGTTTTTTCATCACTTTTTCTAAATCGTTTTTTGAAACTCAAAAATTCTATTTTATTGAAAAAATTTTTTTTTGTTACAATATAAATTGTGGCTACTGAACATAAATTAATTATAACAAAAACTATAAGTATACTTAAAAGATAAAATTTTACTTTATTCATAAATTTGATAAATGACCTTTAAAGGTATAAGTATATACATTATCAAAATTATAAATATAGCACTTTTTTAATTACCAATGGATCTTCTTATAATCTCCAGTTTTATATATTTTCTTATTTTTGGATTACATTCCATAGGAAATTTTTTTCATCTTTATTTTTATGAAACAGGGGAAGCAAAGAAATTAATTACAGGTTATTCAATTCTTGGAATTTTATTTAATACATTATATTTTGGTCTGAATATTGAAAGTAAATTCATTCTTTTAATTTTATTAATTATCATGATTTTTACTATTTGTTTTTCGTTAGTAAAAAAAAATTTTTTATACATTATTGAAATTAAAAATATTCTAATAATTACAATAATACCTTTCATATTTTTTGTATTTATTGGTCAAGTTTATGGTGAACAATATTATGTTTTTCGTGGCAATTATTGGGATTATTTTAATTATATATCAACCGCTCTAATTTTTGCTGAAAATGATTATTCTCAAGTCTTAGAGCTTTTAAAAAGCTCAAACTTACCTCTGTTACATGAGGTGGCTAAAAATAGCTATACAAGTAGACCATTGGTAATGGGTCTCTTAAGTTTATTTTATAACCTAAGGTTTTTAGATATTTTTTATCTAAGTTATTATTTTAAAATTTTTTTAATTCTATTATATTCAGTAGGCTTTTTTGTTTTTTTAAAACAATCATTTAAATTAAATAAATTTAAAGAAAATTTAATATTAACTATAGTATTTATTTTAAGTTTTTGGAGTTTATATGTAATAGAAATCGATGCTTTGTCACATCTAGCATCACTACCAATTTTTTTAGTTTTATTATCTGAACTAAAAAACTTTTATGAAAACTTAGAAAAAAGAAATTATAAATTTTTATTTTATTTTATTATTTTATTATCGTGCTTTTTTTTATTATATCCTGAATTATCTGTTATATTTATACTTTTATTATTAATCTACGGGATATATTCAAATAAAATAAAATTTAATTTTTTTTTAAAGAATTTTTTTATAATTACATATTTATTTATTTTATTTCTAGCTTTCACTTTAATAAATTATGAATCAACATATCTATTTTTAGTCAGTCAAGCAAACAGAGGCGTTTCAGCTTATGGTGTTCTAGACAATGGTTGGTGGGGATATTTTGGTGCATTTATATTGGGTAGAGAAAACCCAGTTATAGATGAAAATTTTGTTTCCTTGTTTAAATCTAATCTAGAAAATTTAAAAAGCTTTAAAGCAATAATATTTTATATGCACACTGAAATATCTAATTATAATTATCCTTATTATATATTTAATTTAATCCCATCATTCTTTGGGTTTTATTATATTACAGATATTAAATTTTTAAATAATTTATATTATATATATATTTTTTGCTTAATTTTGTTTTCTATTTACTTAGTCAAAATACTATCAAAAAATATTTCACTTATTTTTAAATCCCAAAATGATTTTGCTATTCTAGTTAAATCTTCTCTTATTTTATTTATTTTACTTTTTAGTTTACTAATTTCAAATCTGCAGATCTGGTCTATAATTAAGTTATTTTTTTATTTTTCAATCTTTTTCTTTTTACCAATAATTATCAAATTAAAAAAAAAAGAAGGTTATTTTCAATTTAAAATTAATTATATTATCTTAATATTAGTAATTATTTTTCCCTTATATAAGTTTAGTGATTTTAATCACGGTATACTTAGATACGACTCATTCCCCTCAGTAATGAATACTAATTCGAAAACAAAGATAAAATGGCATTTTAAAAATGAATATTTTAAAAAATGTCGTTATGTAAAATTTAATTTTAAAGGAAATACGATTAATACTTTTAAAGTAATATATTTGTCGAACAATTTAATCTATAATGATTTTAAGTTTATCGATAAAAACAACCTTGAAAATTCTAATAATAATATAAAAAGAAGTTGCAATATTAATGAGAATTACTTTAATTAAACCTTTATGAATGATTTATCCATAATAGTACCAGTATACAATGAAGAAAAAAATATTTTACTTTTTTTAGAAAAAACAATTACTGTTTTAAAAAAATTAAATGTTAAATATGAAATTATATTTGCATTAGATCCCTCAAAAGATAATTCAGAAAAAATTATTATTGAAGAAACTAAAAAAAATAAAAGTATAAAATTGATAACTTTTTCAAGAAGGTTTGGTCAACCCTCTGCAACAATGGCAGGCCTCAATGAAAGTGATGGAAAATTTTGCGTTGTTATAGATGTCGATCTTCAAGATCCACCAGAACTAATAGAAGATCTTTATAATAAAATTAATGATGGTAATAATTTTGAAGTAGTTTTAGCAAAAAGAAAGACTCGAAAAGGAGAAACTTTATTCAAAAAAATACTGTCTTCTGTTGGTTATTATTTAATTAATAAAATGACCGATATCAAGATCCCAAAAGATACAGGTGATTTTCGAATTATGAGTAGAAGAGTGGTTGATGAATTAAAAAGATTAAATGAGTCTCATGGATTTTTGAGAGGTTTAGTATCTTTTGTTGGTTTTAAACAAGCTTCTATCGAATATGATAGATTAGAAAGATACCAGGGAGTTGGAAACTATAATAAATATTTTGGTTCATTAAAAATAGGACTTAATGGAATTTTTGGCTTTACATCAAAACCATTAATTTTAATGTCAACTGCAGGATTTATTTTTGCATTTTTTAGTTTTCTTATTGGACTATGGTATTTTATTCAAAAATTAATTGGTGTTGATTATTCACCTGGTTTACCAACAACTGTATTAGTGATTACTTTTTTCTCTGGAATACAATTATTAGGATTAGGTCTTTTAGGAGAGTATATAAGCAGAATATACGATGAAGTAAAACGAAGACCTCAGTATATTATTGATAAAAAAATTAATCTAGATAACTAAATTGAAAAAAAAAATAATAGTAACTGGGTGTGCTGGCTTTATAGGAAGTAACCTAGTTGACTTGCTTTTAAAAAAAAATTTTTTTGTGTTGGGTCTTGATAATTTATCCACAGGATATTTAAAAAATTTAAATAATGCAAATAAAAATAAAAATTTTCATTTTATAAAATGTGATTTATTAAATTTAAAAAAAATTAAAAGATTATTCAAAAATATTGATATGGTATTTCATTTAGCAGCAAATGCGGATGTTAGGTATGGAATAGATAACCCAAAAAAAGATTTAGAACAAAACACGATTGTTACATTTAATGTTCTAGAATCTATGAGGCTAAATGGAGTAAAAAAAATTATATTCTCATCTACAGGATCGATATACGGAGAAACAAATATAATTCCAACACCTGAAAATGTTGCTTTTCCAGTTCAAACATCTCTATATGGTGCTTCTAAATTGGCATGTGAAGGTCTTATTCAAGCTTATTGTGATCATTATAACTTCAAGTCCTGGATTTTTAGATTTGTATCAATTTTAGGTGAAAGGTATAGCCATGGGCATGTGTATGATTTTTACAAAAAACTTCTTAAAAATAAAAATTTTTTAAGTGTGTTGGGTGATGGTAAACAAAAAAAATCGTATTTGAATATCAAGGATTGTTTGAGTGCAATTATGATGGCTATTCAGAAGTCATCAAAAAAAGTAAATGTATTTAATTTGGGTACAAATGAATTTTCAACTGTTAGCAATTCTGTGAAACAAATTACAAAACGTTTATCTTTAAAACCAAAGGTTAATTATAAAGGAGGAAAAAGAGGTTGGCCTGGAGATGTCCCAATCATTTATCTTGATACAAGAAAAATTAGAAAACTTGGATGGAGACCAAAAAATACAATTAATGAAAGTATTGTAGAAACACTAGAATTTTTAATTAAGAATAAATGGTTGCTAAAAAACAAATAAACCCATCAGTGTTCAGCTTATCTAAAGCTATTAGTTTGATCTTATTAGAAAAAAATCAAAATAATAATCATATTATTTTATGGCTATATAATTAAAATGAAATTAGCTGTATTAGGTCTCTGGCACTTAGGTACTGTTGTTAGTACTGGATTATCAACTCTAAAAGGAAATAAAATCTATTGTTTTGACGAAAATAGAATAATTGAAAATTTTAAAAAAAAGAAAATTCCAATAAATGAAAAAAATATAGAAAACATACTTAAAAAAAATATTAACAAATCAATATTCTTTTCTAGTGATTTTAGTAAATTAAAAGAATTCAAAACCGTTTGGGTAACTTATGATACAAAAATAGATGGAGATGACTATAGTAATTTTAATCACATATTTAAAAAGTTAAAATTTTCTTTTAAATATTTGTCAAAAAATACGTTGGTTATTATTTCATCACAACTTCCTATCGGCTCAATTAAAAAATTAGAAAATTACGATAATAAAATATTAAAAAAGAAAATAAGATTTGTATATATTCCAGAAAATTTAAGACTTGGAAATGGTTTAGAAATTTTCCTTAAAGCCTCAGATATGATAATAGGTTTGAGAAAAATTACTGATAAAAAACAAGTTTGTAAAACGATCAATGGCATAAATTCAAAAAAACATTTTGTTAGTATTGAAACAGCAGAAATGACCAAGCATGTAATAAATAGTTATCTTGCATGCTCAATCGCACTAATAAATGAAATTTCTATGATAGCTAGCAAACATAACGTTTCTTTTAGTGACCTTGAAAAAAGTGTCAAAACAGACAAAAGAATCAGTTCTTATTCTTATTTGAGACCAGGAAATTCATTCTCTGGAGGAACATTAGCACGTGATTTAAATTTTTTAATTAAAGAAGGGAAAAAAAATAATCAAAATACTAAATTATTAAAGTCAATTATTTCAAGCAATAATAGCCATTCAGGATGGGTTGAAAACATAATTAATGAACAAAAAAATATATCAAAGAAAAAAATTTTACAAATTGGCCTAAGCTATGTTTCGGGTACCACCACATTAAGAAGATCCTTCCCGTATGAAGTTTTTAAAAGATTAAAAAATAAAATTTATATCAAAATTTTGGATGATTTTCTTAAGGAAAAGTCAGATGAAGTTTTAAGATTTAAAGATTATTTTGAATCAAGTAATAGCACTAATAAATATGATATAATTATAATCTTTAATAATGATAATAATTTTAGTTTAATAAAGAAGTTTACTAAAAAAAATACATTAATTGTAGACATAAATAATTTTTATAAAAAAGATTGTTTACTGCATAAAATTAAATATAAATCTCTAGAAAATGAAACTTAATAGTAATTATTTTAAAAAAAAAACTTTTATTATTACAGGGGCAAATCAAGGCCTAGGACTTGAGATAGCTAAACATTTTTATCAGTTAGGATCAAATATAGCCATATGTGCAAGAGATAAAAATAAACTACTACAAGTAAAAAAACAGCTAAAACCAAAACCTAATCAGATAATAATTATTGAAAAATGTGATGTGTCAAAATCTAATGAAATAGATATTTTTTTCAAAAAGATAGAAAAAAAATTTAAGAATATAGACGTTTTAATAAACAATGCTGGAGTTTATGGACCCAAGGGAAAAATGGAAGACACCTCATGGAAAGATTTCAAAAAAACATTGGACATAAATCTTTTTGGATCAATTTACTTTACGAAAAAAATTATTCCTTATTTTAAAAAAAAAAATAAAGGAAAAATTATCCAAATATCCGGAGGAGGCGCAGCATCACCTCTTCCATTTTTTTCAGCTTATGCAACAAGTAAGGCTGGAATAGTAAGATTTGTAGAAAATATTTCTGAAGAATTAAAGTCTTACAATATTGATATTAATGCAATAGCTCCAGGCCCAATAAATACAAGAATGTTAGATGAAGTATTAACAAAACAACCAAAAGAAGTTGGTGAATTATTTTACAAAAAATCTTTAAAACAAAAAAAAAACGGGGGAACTGACATTAAAAAGATATTAGAATGTATTGAATTTCTAAGTTACAAGAAAAGTGATGGTATATCGGGTAAATTAATTAGTGTACTGTGGGATAATTGGAAAAATTTTAATAAATATAAAAAAATTCTGAAAAAATCTGATGTTGGAAATTTAAGAAGAATTACAGGAAGAGATAGAAAATTAAATTTTTTTGACACTTATGAATCATAAAATACATACAAAATATAAATTTGCATTTATTGGATGTGGGTTAATTGGCCATAAAAGAGCAAAATCAATTTCAAAAAAATCAATAATTGGTTGTTATGACATTGACAAAATTCAAGCTAAAAAATTTTCTGATAAATTTGATTGTAAAAATTATGATGATTATAATGAGTTAATAAAAAATAGTGATATTGTTCTAATTTGCACGCCACACAGTTATCTTGATAAATTTACATTATTGTCTGCTAAATTAGGCAAACATATACTTGTTGAAAAACCTGCGGCAGTCTCCCTAAAAGCAATTAAATTGTTAATTAATAAGGTTAAAAATAAAAATTTAAAAATTCACGTAGGGTTCAATCACAGATTTCACCCTTCAATTATCAAAGCTATACAAATGGTTAAAAAAAAAGATATAGGGGATTTAATGTATGTTAGGTCTCGATATGGACATGGAGCTAGAAAAAATTATCACAAAGAATGGAGAATGAACCAATTAATTTCTGGTGGTGGAGAATTAATAGATCAAGGTTCTCATATTATTGATCTTTCAAGAGTTTTTTTAGGTGAATTTACTAAAATTAATTCAGTCCTAAAAACTTGTTTTTGGAAATCAAAAGTTGAAGATAATGCTTTTTTAACCTTAAGAACGAAAAATGATAAAGTAGCTTTCTTACACGCTTCATGCACCGAATGGAAAAATAAATTTTCTTTTGAGATATTTGGAAAAAAAGGAAAAATTGAAATTAATGGATTAGGTGGTAGTTATGGTTCAGAAAAATTGTATTTTTATAAGATGAGTAAAAATTTTGGTAAACCAAAATTAAAAATTTTTAATTATTCGTCCAAATCTGATATTTCCTGGAAAAATGAAATTTTTGATTTTGTCAAATCAATTAATTCCAATAGAAAAGTCTCTTGCAGTTTGTTGGATGCATATGAAAATATGAAAATAATAAATACATGCTATAAAAATGTAGGTAAATTATGATAATTACGAGAAGCCCGTTAAGAATAACACTCGGTGGTGGTGGAACAGACCTTCCTTCATATTATAAGAGATTTGGTGGTTTTTTGATTTCAGCAGCCATAAACAAGTATGTGTACACCTCTGTATTAGAACCTTATGCAGATGGGATTTTCTTAAAATATTCAAAAACTGAAAAAGTTGATTCAATTAATAAAATTAATCATCCAATAATAAGAGAAGTCTTAAAAAAATTTAAAGAAAATAAGAAGAGAATTGAAATTACAACTTTAGCTGAAATACCTGCGGGAACAGGACTAGGGTCATCAGGGAGTTTTACAACAGCTTTAATTAAAGCAATGTATCACTTTAATAATAAAAAGATTAATAAGCATAAACTAGCAGAAGAGTCTTGTGATATAGAAATTAATAAGCTGAAAGAACCAGTGGGTAAACAAGATCAATACATAGCTTCTTTTGGTGGGTTAAAAATTTTCAGAATAGATAAGAGGGGTAAGGTTACCGTTTCTCCTTTAAACATAAATGCAAGCACCTACAATAAATTACAAAATAACTTATTATTATTTTTTACAGGTTATACTAGATCTTCATCAATAATTTTAAAAAAACAAAATGATGAAACAAAAAATAATAGCTTTCAAACCCTAGAGAATTTAAGAGAAATTAAAAAAATTGGTTTTTTGAGTAAAAAACTGCTTGAAAATAATGATTTAGATCAATTTGGTAAATTGCTGGACTATCACTGGCAAATTAAAAAAAAAAGAGCAAGCAATATGAGTAATGATAGAATTGATAATATTTATCAAGATGCATTAAATAATGGAGCACTTGGAGGAAAATTAGTTGGTGCTGGTGGTGGTGGTTTTTTAATGTTTTATGCTAAGAACCCTAACGAATTAAGAAAAAGATTAAAGAAATTTAAAATTAATGAAGTCAAATTTTCATTTGATCAAGAGGGTACTAAAGTAATTTAAGGAGTTAAATTCTTGTGTTAAAATTCGAAGCAATCATTCTTTGTGGTGGAAAAGGAACCAGGGTTAGTAAATTTACAAAAGATAAACCAAAATGTTTAATCAATATAAATGGAAAGCCATTTTTGTATCATCAATTGAAATATCTAAAAAAAAATAATATTAAAGATGTAATCTTATCAACTGGTTACTTGTCAGAAATGATTAAGGAATATGTTGATAAAAATATTAAGTTTATAAATGTGAAAATAGTAAAAGATGGCAATAAATTACTAGGTACTGGTGGAGCCATTATAAAATCAATTAAATTTTTAAAAAATTATTTTTATATTATGTATGGTGATAGTTACCTTAATTTTGATTTAAAAAAGCTAAAGTCAAAAAATAATCAATCAATAATGGCAATTTATAAAAATAATAATCAATATGATAAAAGTAATGTTGAGCTTAAAAATACTAAAGAAATTCTTTATTATAAATCTACAGTCAAAAAAAAATTAATTTATATTGATTATGGTGTATCCTATTTGAGCAAAACTATCTTTAAAAACATTGATAAAAATAAGAAATTTGACTTATCAACATTATTTCAAGAAATCTCACATAAAAATATGTTAAAAGGATATGTTGTCAAAAAAAGATTTTATGAAATAGGATCATACACTGGTATTAAGCAAATAAAAAAATATTTTAAAAATTAATGAAATTTACTAAATCATACATAGACAATGTTTCTAGATCACTACAAAAACTTGATGAATATAAAATTTTAGAAATAGTAAAAATTTTAAAGAAGATAAGAAGATTAAAGGGTAAATTGTTTATTATTGGTGTTGGTGGTAGTGCTGGTAATGCCTCTCATGCAGTTAATGATTTTAGAAAATTATGTAATATTGATGCTTATACGCCAGTAGATAATATTTCTGAAATTACATCCAAAACCAATGATGAGGGTTTTGATACAATATTTGATACTTACCTAAAACTTTCTAAATTTAATAGAAATGATGGCTTGCTAGTTTTCTCTGTAGGAGGCGGTAACCAAAAAAAAAAAGTTTCTGTTAATTTAATTAAAGCTATTAAATTTGCCAAACTTAAAAAAGGAAAGGTTATTTCTATTATTGGAAGAAAAGATGGTTATGCGTATAAAAATTCGGATGTAAAAATATTAGTAGACGTAGAAGATAAAAAACTTGTGACACCTATGGCCGAAACATTTCAAGTCCTTATTTGGCATTTATTGGTTTCACATCCTGATTTACAGATAAACAAGACAAAATGGTAAAATTTTATAGATTTTATTTATAGTGTAATTTGTACTTAGTAAATTTAAATTTTAAATTTAGATTTTTTGCCATCAATAAAAAACTGTCGAACAGTATTAATTGAATATTTATGTAAAGGTATTTTTTTACTTTTTAGTTTCTCTATAAGTTTTGGGCCCATAGTAATTATGTGACAATTATTACTCTTAGCTTGATAAAAGTTAAACACCTCTCTTGTACTTGCCCACAATATCTTAACATTTTTATAATTTCTAAATAACTTAACTGTTTTTTTAACAATAATTTCAGGATTCTGACCATTATCAGCAATTCGTCCACAAAATATAGAAACAATTACAGGAGTTTTTTTATTAATTGAGTTTTTAATTTTAACAACCTGTGAATACGTAAAAACAGCAGTAATGTTTAATTTGATATTACTTTTGTTAAGTTTTTTTATCGTTGATGTTAAATTATTTCCCTTAGTATTTACTATGGGCACTTTAACAAACAAGAATTTACTCCATTTAGCAATTTCATTTGCCTGCAATAAAATTTCAGCTTGTGTGTCAGCAAAAACTTCAACAGAAAGTGGTTTTTTCTTAGTAATTTTTAATAGATTTAAACAATGTTTTTTATAATCCTTGACCCCGTCCATCCTCATTATTGATGGATTAGTTGTCACTCCATCTACTTTAAAATTTTTTATACATTTCTTTACAGTCTTTAAGTCAGATGTGTCGCAATAAATTTGTGTCATATTAATTTAAATATATAATTTCTTTACTCTATTCAATTCTTTAAGATTATTAAAGTTAATTTTTAAAAAACTAGTATTAAAATATTTTATTTTTGATTTATCTCTCTTACTTATAAGAATTTTTACATTGTTTGTAATGCACTCTAAAGTAAATAAACTATATAAGTTTTCACTCGATGCCACCGTAAAAAATGTACGGGCTTGTAAACTGGCTAATTTTTTATTAGTTATACGCTTATGGTTTATAACTTGAGGTATATTTAGTTTAGAACCAACGATATTAATTTTAAAACCTAAAATTATTAAATCATTGATTAATTTAAAAGGAAAAAAACTTTTTTTATTTTTATGATCTCTAAAATAAAATAAGAAATCAATATTTTTTTTAGTTTTTCTCTGATAGCTAAAATTTTTAATAACAAAATTAAATTCACTCTTTTTTTGAGTTCTATTAGATAAATATTTTTTTAATAAATCAGTTGAAAATAACAGGTTATATTTTCTAAAATTAATTATTATTTCACTAATCTTATAAAATATTGGAAAGACATACTTTCTTATAAAAAAATTATTTGTATTAAAATTTGCCCCTCCGGTAATAGGGCCTATTATACTTTTTGGAGGTAAAAGTAAAAATATAAAAAAGTTCCACATTGGTAAGTAATTTAAATATCCAATTTTGTGACCCTTTAAAAAATAGTACCAACAATTAACTATACCAATCAAAGGTAAAAGATAGCGATAATTATAAACCTTATTAAGGAATTTTGTTTTAAAGTTAGTTTTTTTTATGATTTTAAAAGTAATTTTATTTCTACTAAGTCTTTCTAAAAAAAAATGCGCTAAACGCCCTTCACCAGAGTTTTTAGAGCTATCTGAAGCCCAAATATAAATAGTTTTATTTATCAACGACTTTAAAAAGTGTTTTACTGTAGAGTCTAAGTAAAAATTTACCTTTATAATACAGCGCTAATGACTCAATTAATCTTTTTAACCTTCTAAATGTATCTGTTCGTAACCTCCAAATATATTCATAGTTTTGTATAATTTTAGGAACCACCTTTTCTTCTCCAGAAGCTATAGCTAAGGAAGCACCAATACAGATTATCTTAAAATGTTTATTTTTTTTGCTTAAATAATAGGCTAACTGTTCCTGTTTTGGTGTTGGCAGAGTAATTATAGTTAATTGGTTTTTTTTTAATATAATTTTTTCTCTCTTTATCAGTTCAATTGGTGAATAGGGTAGTTTATAACAATTAATTTTTTTTTTAAATTTTTTTTTTAAATATTTTTTAGATTGTTCAGAAATATTTCCTAACACATTAATACTAGTAATTTTATTGGACAGTTTAAGTTTATTTAATATATCTCTGCCTGGAATTTTTTCTACATTAGCTATTTTTTTTGCAAAAAGACCATCTGGCCAATGGTATAAATCTTTTGATGGATATACTGTATTATTAGAATAATAACCCAAAAATGCAAGATTCATTCCAGATAAGATGAAGTTCTGATCAAAAGGTAGTTTACTAATATTCTTTATAATTTTGAATGTTTTGTTTTCATAATATTTAGTTTGGAACTTAAAATTAAATATTTCAAAATTTTTATTGAGCTTCATTGTATTAAAAAGTATTAATTGTTGTAACTTATAAATACTTCTTGTTATTACATAAAAATAAACATGATTAATCTTATTTAATTTTAAAGATTTTAAAATCTCTCTAGTAGTTGTAATGTATGTCAATAAGTTTTTCCCTGAGGCGCCACCAACTCTCATCCTAACTATTATTTGATTTAATAATTTGTATTTTCTATTATTGATTTTAAGACATCTCAAAAAAAAATCAAAATCAGAAGCAATTTTCATATCCATATTATATAACCCAATTTTTTTATAGATTTTTTTTCTTACAAAAGAGGCTGGGTGGGGTGGCATATCACCATTTTGCATTAAGTTTACTGAAAATTTTTTAGCCTGATAATATCTTTTGATATCGTAAAATTGATTACCTTCAAAGTAAACCACATCTCCAAAATATAAATCAAATTTTGGATATTTCTCAATATATTTAACAGTATTTTCAATAGTAGTATTGGAATTATAGATGTCATCAGAATTAAGTATGCAAATTATTTCTCCAGTGGATCTTTTAATCCCCTCATTCATAGCAGAATAAATTCCAGTTTTTTTTTTTATATATACTTTTTTATTTTTATTTGGATATTCTTCTATTATCTTATAAGTACCATCTGTAGACCCACCATCAATTATTATGTGCTCTATGTTTGTATATGTTTGAGACAATACAGAGTTAAGAGTATCTCTAATTGTTTTTTTACTATTCAAACAGACGGTAATTATTGATATTTTCATTGAATTATATTGAAACTAAAAGATAATAATATATTAGTAATTTTCAATATGAAAATAAAAAAAGCATTAATTACAGGTATAACTGGCCAAGATGGATCTTATCTTGCAGAATTCCTGCTCAATAAAAATTATATTGTCCATGGAATAAAGAGAAAGTCCTCTTCTTTTAATACAGATCGTATTGACCAAATATACCTTAATAAGAAATTTAAGAATAAATTTTTTTTACACTATGGAGATTTAACAGATAGTAACTCAATCACATCAATAATTAAAAATGTTATGCCAGATGAGCTTTATAATCTTGCAGCACAAAGTCATGTCGGTATAAGTTTTTTGATGCCAGAGTACACAACGGATGTTAATGCTTTAGGAACATTAAGAGTGCTTGATGCTATAAAAAGTTTAGGACTTGAAAAAAAAACTAAATTTTATCAAGCATCAACATCTGAATTATATGGTGAGATTCAAGAAAAAAAACAGTCTGAAAAAACTAAATTTTACCCGAAAAGTCCATATGCCTCATCAAAACTTTTTGCTTACTGGATAACTAAAAATTATAGAGAAAGTTATGGTATCTATGCTTCAAATGGAATCTTGTTCAATCATGAGTCTCCTAGACGTGGTGAAACTTTTGTTACTAGAAAAATCACAATGTCATTAAGTAAAATTGTTCTTGGAGTCGAAAAATGTTTTTATCTGGGTAATATTTATTCATTAAGAGATTGGGGGCACGCCAAGGATTATGTTGAAATGTGTTGGAAAATTTTACAATATAAAAAACCTGATGATTTTGTTGTTTCAACCGGTAAACAGTATTCTGTTAAGTTTTTTGTTGATAGGTGCTTTAAACATCTTGATATTAAAATTAAATGGAGTGGTCGAGGAATAAATGAAACAGCTAAAGTAATTTCTTTTGACAAAAGAAAGTATCCACAATTAATTAAAAATAGCACCATTATTAGAATAAGTAAAAAGTATTTTAGACCAAATGAAGTAGACAATTTAATTGGAGATTCCTCAAAAGCAAAAAAAATATTAAAATGGGAAGCTAAAATTACAATAGATCAACTAATTAAAGAAATGTTGTCATTTGATTTAAGCTTAACAAGAAAAAATCTAAAAAATTAAAGAATAAAATTTTTGAAAAAAAAAATCTTAATTGCTGGTCAAGAAGGAATGGTCGGTTCAGCAATTTATAGATTATTAGTTCGTTCTAAAGAATTCAAAATAATATCTTGCAAAAGAAGTGACTTAGACTTTACAAATAAAATAAGAGTAGAAAAATGGTTTAAAACTAAAAAGCCAGAGATAGTTATAAATTGTGCGGGAAAAGTAGGTGGTATCTTAGATAATTCAAAGTACCAATCTGATTATCTTTATATCAATACAATGATTGGTTTAAATATAGCTAATGCGAGTTTAAAATTTAATACAAAAAAATTAATAAACTTAGGTTCTGCTTGTATTTATCCCAAAAAAACAAGACAACCAATAAAAGAAGAATATCTTCTGTCCTCTAATTTAGAAAGCACTAATGAAGGATATGCTCTAGCTAAAATTTCTGTACTTAAATATTGTGAATATCTTAACAAAAAATATAAGAAGGATTACGTATCTTTGCAGCCTGCCAACTTATATGGAGAAGGAGATAATTTTGATTTAAAATCAAGCCATGTTATTCCCGCATTAATCAAGAAATTTCATTATGCAAAGATAAAAAACAAGAAACAAGTAGAGGTTTGGGGAAGTGGAAATGTAAAAAGAGAGTTTCTCAATGTAGAGGACCTAGCATCTGCAATAAAATTTTGCTTAGATAAAAAAATTAAATATGAATTTTTAAACATTGGAAGTGGTGAACAAATATCAATTAAAAAACTAGCTTTAATGATCAAGCAAATTACCAGGTATAATGGTAAAATAGTATTTAATAAAACTTATCCAGATGGTGTGAAGATGAGAAAATTAGACACTAAAAAAATAAATTCAATTGGGTGGACACCTAAAATTTTTTTGAAGGAAGGATTAACAAAATATTATCATTACTTCACAAAAATAGCAGCAATGAAAAATTATAAATTTTAATTTTTTTTAACATTTATAAGTAGAATTGAATAACCTATAATTGCTAACAAAATTATCAAAATTTTATTTAGACTGAAAGTATTTAAGAGTATTGGAATCAAAATTAGCAAGGTAATAATTATTATTGTTTTTAAATATGAAAACTTATTCAATAACAAATGATGTATATGTTTCCTGTCATCAGAAAAAGGACTTTTGCTAGTTAAAATTCTTTCAAAAAAAAGTCTAACCATATCAATACCAGGTATCATCATGTATATAAATATTTCATCAGAAAAACTAATAATATTTTCATTATAAATTCTAATAAAGACAAAACTGATTATAAAGGAAATTAATAGAGATCCGCTATCTCCTAAAAAAGATTTATTCCTAAAATTTAAATATTTAAAACAAATGATAAAGATTAATAAAATTTTTAAAAATAAAGAAAATTTTAAATAAATTAGAAAAGTTGTAATTAAAATTATTGAATAGATACTTGCTTGAAGGTTTATTCCATCAAACATATTAAATGAATTTATAAAAACTACAAAGCAGAAGAGTGTAAAAATAATTGAATAATCTAAGGAATTAATATTTTTATCTAAAAATGATAATCTGATTTCTTCTATTCTTAAATTAGAGTCAAAATATAAAACCATAAGAGTAAGTAATGATAATAAAAAAAATTTAATTGAAGGTCTCAAATTATACATATCGTCAAATGCACCAATAAAAAAAAATAAAAAACAAGATATAATAAAAATTTTAAATTCGAAAGAATCTTTGAAAATTACCTCATGGCTTAGAATATTTTCATTAATAAGGTAGAGAGCAAAATACAAAAAAATATTAATAATCAAAATAATTCCACCAGCTAGTGGTGTAGGGTTTGTGTGAAATTTTCTTATATTGTCAGGTTTATCAATTATCTTATGAAAAAGTTTGATTTTTTTAAAAAATATTAAAAATATTAAATTTAATATAATAAAAAAAATTATTATGTAGAAATTTGTCATAATCAATTTTTAATTATTTTTTTTTCAATAGCTAGACTGCAAAAAGTGAATAAAATTAAGTCAATCCCAAAAATACCGTATGAACTCTCAACAATTGATCTAATTAATAAAATAATGACTATATATGCGCTGATTACGTGTAATAATGAGTGCTTTATACCTGATGAATTAATAAAAAATGCAACAGAATAATAAAACACCAGCAAAGAAAAGAAAATCATTACTAATAAAGCGAAAATACCACCAGATGCATATGCATAAATTAAACCATTGGATGCAGATTGATTTATGAGAACTCGATCACCTTGAACTCCATAACCAAAAAATTTTTTTTTGTTATCAAGTAATATTTCTTTCCAGTCTCCAATTCGCCCTGAACCATATTTACCGACTCTGTGCACTCTAAAGCTGTTTTGAATTTTGAATTCATCGCTGTCGTCTTCAAGAAAAGTTATATATTCTTCACCTGATGGACTTCTTATAACTTTTGTAATTTTTAGAATTACAAGCATATAACTTATCTTTTTTTTAACCAGGTCACAAGAAATACCCTCTTCTCTGGTTTTAATCTTTAATTCATTGCATTTTCTTTGCTGTGCTTTTAATATTTTTTTACACTTCTGCATTTCAGATTTTAATAATCGATTTAACTTTTTTTCTGGTAGCATTGAACCTGCACAATTCATTGAATAATTTTGTTTTATATATTTATGTATTTCAAATTTTGAAAAATTTATTGAGTAGTGAAGAACTAATGGAATAATAACAAATATAATTAGATAATTAAAAAAATTAACTGTCTTTTTATTAAAAAAAAAGTGCATAAACACGTAAATTAATAAAAGTAATATACTAGATCTTGCGCCTAGTAAGTAAATCATTGTGGCAAGACATACTAAAAAAAATTGATTTAAAATTTTAGTATCATTTTTTAAAAATAAGTATGAATGAAATGCAATTAAAATAATTAAAGCTGTTCTACTGAGTCCTGTTGGTCTTGGTGCACCAACAGTTATATTTGTTGGATCAATTGAACCCCAAACATGATATAAGATCATTTTTGGATCAGTTACGAAATAATTAAAGTATTGATATGAAAAAAATAAAAAAATTGATAATAAAAAAAATATTATTATTACAAAAAATATTTGAAAATCATTCTCTGTAAAAATTTTTGAAGATAAATGGAATGTCATCAAAACAACCAATGAATTAAATAAGTAGTAGCAATTTATTAAATCATTTTTTTTGCCAGACAAAACTAAATTTTCATATGATGATAAGTAATTAAGGTCTATAGGAAGTAATGGATCTGATGTAAAAAAACCTACAAATTGTAATATTAAATAAGTAGAAAATAAAAAAAAGAAAATATTAGATTTAAGATCAATTTTATTAGTAAAGTGATATTTGAAAAACAAATAAAGCAAAATAGGAAAAAATACCAAAGTTCCAAATCCCCTCAATAAATCAATAAAATATAGAATATCATTATCTAAATAATAAAAACGGAAACTTGATATTAAAAAATTTAATTGATTAAAAACTAGAAGTTTTTGTGGATTAAAAGTAATAGATGATAGGGAAACAATCAAACCAAAAATTAATATTAACTTTTCTAAATTTAGCTTCTCATCAAAGTTAAAAAATTTTAGTTTCATAATTATTTTGAATAAAAAATTATACGATAATATTTCAATTCTATAAAAGGTTTAATTTCTCAAAATTTCATTATTGATAGCTCAATTGATAGTGCTTTTCTTTATTTCTGAAAATAAGTACAGCCACAATCCAAGAGGTAAAAAAATCATTAAACTAACCCAATTATTAAAAAAACTGCCCGATGGAATAAATGGCATTAAGTTAATTATTATTCCAACATTCAAGATATAGAACGATTTTATTACTTTTCCGCTAGTTCTTGTAAATACAACCTTAATATTAAGATAAAAAATATAACAAAATATAAAAGCTACTATTAAAAAACCAAAAATACCTATATCTGCAAGAATTTGAGGGTAAGTGCTGTGAGGATGCGTAGAGCAAACGAAGTTTTTAAAATTAACTTGACTACATGCACGTCTAAACGACTTAACACCCATTCCTGTAATAGGTTTTACCTTAAAAATTTTTAATGCTGTTAAAGCAAGATTTTGATGTTCACTGGAGTAATATTGTATTCTTGAGTAATATTTGATCTGCTTTTTATGATCGTCGTGTTGTTCAACGATTTCTAATTGAGCCAAAGTACCATTCACAAGTTTATGGTAGAATTTATCATTCATTAACGTAAATGAAGTAAAAATAATAATTGAAAGAATTAATATCTTAAATTTATGTTTTATCAATTTTAGATAAAATAAAAAAAAAACTGCAAACATAAGTAGAGAGGTTCTTTCTGAGCTATAAACTACAATGATGGCAGCCAGGCAAATAATAATATTTTTAATATTGATTTTATTTAATATTTTTAAATCTAACAAAATTATTAAGCTTATTAAGAATGGAAGAATTCTTATTATATAACTACCTACTTTTTTTTCTTTATCAAAAAAACTTGTAATAAATTGAAGAGATGAATCATAAGGACCATAACTCTGTAAGCTGTATCCCAAAATATTCTTATTAAAGTTAAATTGAATTAAAGAGTCGAATACAATTAAAAAAAACATAAAGAGAATAGAATATAAGATTGCATATAAAGTAAATTGATAATTTTTAATAATATAGAAAATTCCAAATATCATTAAAAAAAATCTAAAATAAAAAAAAGAAGGCAAAAAAGATAAACCAAAATTAAGTGAATTTAATAAACTTAATATAATCACTGCATAGAATGATAACATTAAGATATATGGCCATTTAAAAGTATCAAAAAAATTAAAAAATTTTCTGTCCCTTATTATTATCATTATGGTTATTGCAGCAATTAAAGAAGCGAATAAATCTGAAACGAATATGCTGAAAACCAATGTAATTGGAAGTAATGAAAACATTATTAGTAACATTTTTTCAAGAACATTTGAATTCTGGGAAAAATACTTATAACTATCAATCATCATGAATGTTTATACTATAATTATTCAAATAAAAAGTCTGTAATGTAAAACAAAAATAAAAATTGTTTATATGTACATGACTACAAACTGTCAAATAGTATAAAAAATTTTAGAAGACTACTAAAAAATTAATCTTAGTTAGATATATTATTTTTTAAGAATTTAATTTTGAATTTATGAAATATATTCTCAATTAAAAAAATCTTTTTATAAAACTCAGCGCTTTTAATTAACAACTTTTTCCTAAAAATTTTACCATTATCTAGAATACCTATATATTTTAGCAGATCTCTATGATTTTTATAAATGAAAGGTTGATGTGAATCTCTAATTTTAATACCTTTTATGCCATGTTTAGTAGTTACAATTTGAGTCCCAATTAATAAAGCCTCTATAACCTTTAATTTAGTGCCAGGAGCTTTTTGTAAAGGTAATAGTAAAAATTGAGCTTTCTTAATTAAATAATTTAAATGTTCTTTTTTAAGAAACTTAAAATATAAAATTTTTTTATCCTTTATTAATGTTTTTGGCAATCCATCACCTGTAATAATCAAGTATAGATTTGGATATTTCTTTATTAATTTTGGGTATATATTTTCTATAAGATCATCTAGGGCTACTTTATTAGGGTAGTATAAATAACTACCAGAGTACAGATAAAATTTTTTAGGAATATTTTTATTTAATTTCTTTTTCTTGAGTCTACTGGAGTGCACTCCATTTAGGAATATATATGAATCAAGTTTATATAAACTTTTAATTTTTTTTTTATCATATTTAGAGACAGATGTTGCAACATTTGAATTAGCGTAAACAAATTTTTCAAAAATTTTGGAAAAATATGCAATTAAAAAATTATTTTTTTTAAGTCTTATTTCATACTCAATATTATGTGCATGATAAATAATGAAAGTATTTTGCAACATAACCTTTGTAAGTAATATAAATAAAAAAGAAAAACCGATCCAGCTCGCACCCTCAATAAATATTACATTTTTTTTGTTATTATAAAAAAATTTATTGAGACTATTTATCGTACTAAATAGAAAAATAATTTTTTTAATATTAGTATAAAGAAAATTATTTTTATTCTTATTTTCTTTATATTCAAATAATCTTTTTGTACCTTCAATTGACTTGTATAAGCCCAAAGAGACTTCTGCTGTACCATGCCCACCTTTGGAAGTCATAAAAAAGCAAATTAAAGCTGTTTTCTGTTTTGTAAACATTTGTTAAAATTTTATAATTTAAAAAAATTCCTTTGTAAGTACTTTGAGTGGTAATTTTAAGAACAAAACTATCATAAAAAAAATACCTAAAATATATGAATATTTAATGTATCCCAAAAAAGATAAAATAAATGTGCTAAAAAATAATAAAATTTGTAAGTTTAAAAACTTATAATTAATAACAAATTTTTTTACATCATTAATTCTCACAAATAACATAATAAATTCTTTAAATAATAACAAAAATGCAAATAAAAAAACATTTTGATAATAAACACAAATAACTAGGCCAATAAAAAAAGGAATTATAGCAATTGTTTCATATAGGGTATTTCTTTTAGATATTAAAGTTGCTTCATAAAAAGCAACAATAATATTTGATAAACAACTTAAAAATGTTAGTAAAATAAAAATCTTGAATAATCTTAAAATTTCCACAGTATAGGATTTTTTTAACCACCAATGCAAAACCATCTCATAGAAGGGAAGTGATATTATTAATACAAGTCCCACCAAAATAAAGAATAGGTAAAAGTTTGCACTTAAGACTTCTTTTTTTTTTTCATCACTTTTTTGAGCAGAGATTTTTGGTAATATAACAGCAATTATAGCATGTGAAAAAATAGCTAATTTAGCAGCAATTTGTTGTGGAACCGCATAAGTAACAAGCATTAGAGATCCAAGATTTATCTTAATAAGATGTTTGTCTATATAATCAAATATTTGATTATATAGACCAGTAATAGTCATCCATTTAGCATGATTCTTAAATTCACTAAATAAATTTAGATTTATTTTTGTAAACACTAATTCTTTTTTTAAAATTAAAATTAAGAACAAGTAAGAAAGGCAGGAAAATTTTATAATTAGAGAAATATTAAAAAGATTATTTAAAAGATTTAAATTTTCTTTTTGAAAAAGTAAAAAAAAAGCAGGTAGTGATAGTGAAAGACTATAAAATAAAAAATTAGTAAAACTACATAATTTAAAATAACCAAGACCTTTAATAATATGCTCAATACTTATATATAAAATAGTTGCTAATAATCCCAAAAATAATGAGTATGATATGTTGAAAAAATTTTTATCTTCGAAAAAATAGAGAATAACAAAATAGGTTATAGCTGATAAAATGATACCTGAAAGAAAACTTACGCCAATAGTATTGAATATTATCTCTTTTTTTTTATAGACTTTTAATTTTTGAATTTTTATTGAAGCAAACTTACCAAGATTTAAATTTAAAACCATTCCCAATGATAAGATAAAATGTTGAATTAGATAATTTGCATAATGATCAGCTGATATTAGGTTTAAATAGAGAGGTATAGAAAAAAAAGATAAAAAAATTGAAAAAAATCCAGGCAAAGCTGAAACTGTTATGTTGCCCAAATGTTTATTACTGTACAAATACACCGTCTTGGATCTTCCATTTTTCTTTTAAGTTTTTGTTAAAATTAAAATTATCATCTGAATAAAGGTTTAACCAATCAGAGTATTGAATAGATTGTTCAAAATCTGAAGTATAATTTGTATTGAATCTTTGTTCATATTTCCATTCATATTTATACCAAAAAAAATCTAATGAGCTTGAGTCCACAATTAAAAATATTTCACGACATTTATTCCACCAATCATCTAGTGTCCATTTAATTTCTATATTATTGTTATGCATATATCTTGCACATAGAAAAATTTCATTAATTATTGCTGTATCATTTTTAATAGATGGGTGATTTCCTAAATTCATTTTCATTAAACTATTTACAAAGCTTGTATTATTAAAATAATTTTTTAAGTTTTTTGTAGAACCAAATAAAAATATATCACTTAATCCATATACTCGATATTTTCTTGTATCTGTCGAGCAAGAAATTATTCTATCATCTAAAAATTGATAATTTTTATTTATAGGATAATTCTTTAATAAGTTTTTTAAAAAAAATATAGCATTCTTTTTATAAATTCTACAATCAGTTCTGGTTTTTATACAATATTTAATTCCTTCTTTATTAGCATACTCAAGTGCAGAGTTTGTTGAGTAAGTTTGTAAATCAACATTAAAATTTGTTGTTGGTACTGAATTTATAATGATTTTAATATGCTCATTATCATTAAATTTTTGTAAAAAATTATCTGTAACTTCATTCTTCCATATACTTAAAATTATAATATTATTTTTGAATAATTTTCCATATATCAATAATGTTTCCTCCACAAAATTTTCTAAACCATTAATAGATCCCTGTATTATAATAGCCACAGAGTTATTGTTGTAGCTCTCAATATTAGATTTCAAATTTAATGATTTTTTTGGTCTAAAAAAATATGATACAAAGTTGTCAGTTGAAAAGTCAAACAAAAACCCCCTCTCAGATGTAACTATTTTTTTGCCATGAATATTTTTTGTTAAAGAGATAAAAAATGGCTTTTTTAGAATTCTGATTAAATTATTATTATCTCTTATTCTAATAAAAAAATTAGTTAATAATGGATATTTTGATTTTATAAAAATTTTTGTTTTTTTAAAAAATGACATGTTTAAAAACCTTTAATATAAGTATTCTTAATATATAAATAACTAAATTTTAATAATAATATATGATTTATATTTCACACAGAGGAAATCTCACAGAAAAATCTGTAAAAGATGAAAATAATCCAGACTACTTAATGAAAGCTGTAAATAGTGGTTATGATGTTGAAATTGATGTGTGGTTTCAGAATGAAAAATTTTATTTAGGACATGATAGACCAATATTTGAAGTTGATATAAAATTTCTTGAAAATCCCAAATTTTGGTGTCATGCAAAAAATATTGGTGCTTTAAGTGAATTATCAAGAATTAATTGTCACTATTTTTGGCATCAAGAAGATGACTTTACATTGACTAGTCGAGGTATTATTTGGACTTACCCTGGTAAATATTTGACTAAAAATAGTATTTGTGTGCTTCCTGAGAATACAATTTTAAAAAAATTTGATTGTTTGGGAATTTGTTCAGATTTTATTGAAAAATATAAAAATGATTAAAGCTATTATTTTTGATTTGGACGGTGTCTTAGTAGATACAAAATTAATACATTTTTTAGCTCTGAATGATGCATTAAAGAAAAATCAAATTTTACCAATTGAATATGAGGATCATATTAAAATTTATGATGGCTTGCCAACTAGCGAAAAATTAGACCTTTTATCGAAAAAAAATAAAATTTCTAAAAAAAAAAGACTAAATGTTCAAAAATTAAAACAAATAAATACAATAAAACATTTAAATAATTCATTAATATTTGATAAAAAAATTTTTGATATTTTCAAAAATTTTTCTAAAAATTACAAAATAGCTATTGCAACAAATGCTGTGAAATCAACATTAGACATTTGTTTAAAAAAATTAAAAATCAAAAAATTTGTAAATTTTTCAATATGTAATGAGGATATTAAAAATGCAAAACCGAATCCAGAGATCTATTTTAAGATATTTATTAAATTTGGGTTATACCCTGATGAAACAATTATTTTAGAAGATTCTCATTTTGGAAGACAGGCTGTTAGTCATTCTGGTGCAAATTTACTTCCTATCCAAAAACTATCTGATGTTAATTTAAAGAATATTAGGTATCATATTAAAACTATTAAAAAAAATATGAAAAATATTTCAACAAAAAATACTTGGGTAGATAAAAATTTAAATATTTTGATTCCTATGGCTGGGGCGGGCAAAAGATTTTCTGATGCTGGGTATATTTTTCCAAAACCATTAATCGAAGTCAATAATAAACCAATGATTCAATGGGTTATTGAAAGTTTAAATCTAAAGGGCAAATTTATTTTTTTAATTCAAAAAGAGCATCAGAAAAAATATAATATTAAAAGTACGCTTAAAATGCTTCAACCAGATTGTGAAATTATTGAAATAGATAAATTAACTAATGGTGCTGCGTGCACCACATTGTTAGCTAAAAAATTTATTAATAATAAAAATTCTTTAGTAATCGCTAATTCTGACCAATACATTAAATGGAATAGTTCAAAATCAATGTATCAAGTTACAACCAAGAAATTAGATGGAGCAATATTAACTTTCGAAGCAGTTCACCCTAAGTGGTCTTATGCAAAAACTGATAAAAATGGATTTGTAGAGATGGTTGCCGAAAAAAAAGTTATCTCTAAAGAAGCTACAGTTGGTGTCTATTATTGGAAAAAAGGATCTGATTATGTAAAATATGCTGAACAAATGATTAAAAAAATAAAAAAGTGAATAATGAATTTTATGTTTGCCCAGTATACAATGAAGCGATTGAAGATAAAAAGATTATCAAAACTGTGAAGGTAGATGAAATGATTGGAATGGGAACACCTCACGACTTAGAACAATTTATAAAAAAAATTTCTTAATTTTACGTAGTAATATTAATCTTAAAAATAATTTTTGAATTCTCTAGCAATTAAAATAATAAGAATTACTTTAAAATTTCCATATACCTTTTAAATGCTAACAATGAACGTTTTGGAAGATATTTCTTTATTGAATTAGGATTATTTTTCAAATCTTTAATTAATTGAAGATTATTATTATACCCAATTAATTCACCCTTAAAGTCGTTATAAATGTTATGTGGGTTTCTTTCCTGTACTACAGTCGAAGGTCCATAAACTACTTTAAAACCTAAAGATTGTAAATAATATGATCCCCAAATGTCATCCATACGACCAACAAAAGGAAATAAAAAATATTTTTTTATAGCCTCTCTTGTTAGGATTGTATTTTGTGAATTGAAAGGACTTATTTTATTTGATGAATAAAAAAAATTATTTTTAAACTTGTAATTTTCAACACTTAGGCTCAATCTATTTATTGCATCAATATCAGGATTTACATCCCATAAATTTGCCTGAACATCAGCATTAATTAATTTTGGTTTGACTTTAAATTTAGGTTTATCCTTGAGTAACTGTAATGGAAAGCCTCTATGCCATATTTTATTTTTAAATTTGAAAATCGACAAAGGGTCAAAACATTCCAAGTTAGTTGAATATTCTTTAGTTCTAATTTTATTTTCTATAAGTATTTTTCCCCACTTTTTTTTTGGAATATTATCATCATCAACTGTTGCAACAAATTTTGCACCCAATTTATATGCCAATACATAACCCATATTCCTTCTTTGGATGCAATTCCATCCAATCAAATTGGAAAGTTTTTTATCAATTTTATTTTGATCTTTAGGGTTTAAGTAAATTATGTTTTTAAAATGAGAGTATTTTTTTTCTGGTGTTTTCAGGTCACCAACAATAATAAAAGTCCACTCTTTAAATTTACTAAAAAGATTAGTCGCTCTTGTTGGGCTACTTATGGTTGTTGTTACAATAAATTTAGACATTTTTGATTTTATATATAGTAGATTTTACATAAAGTAAAAAAATAAATTGTGATTAGGACTCTTATATCTATATTGTATTAATGAAAATATTGTGGATTACATCATTTAGAGGGTTTAAAAAAAAAACAATAGACACAAGTATACAATTTAAATTTTTAAAAAAAATTTCACAAAATAAAAATATTGATTTTTGTGTAACTCAATTTGGTGAAGCAAATGTTAAAAAACAATTACAAAAATATGTTAATAAGTTTTATTTTCATGATTATGGCAAAAATAAACATTACAAGTATTGTCAAAATAAAGTCCTTGAAAACGGTCTAAATATAGCAATGAAATACAAATACGACTTATTTATTTGGAGTACTGCAGATATTATCTTATCAAAAAATTATTTTTTTGAATTTAAGAAAATTGAAAAAAATACAATAGCAACAATTTTTCCTAACATTCATATATACAAAAAAAAATTTGATAAAACGAAGCCAAATTTTGGATTAGATATATTCATTTTTAATTTAGAAAAATTAAAAATTAAAAGATTAGTTAAATTGAATAATGATTGCCCAAATTATGACTGGGGTTCTTACGAGCATTTTTTATTTTCAATATATAGAGTGTTAAAGACAAATATTATTAACCTAAATGGGTATGTTAATATTTTCAAATTTGATAATCAGGAAAATGAATTAACAGATATTCAGTTATCACAGGTAAAATCTTGGAAAAGTAATAATAATTACTTAAAAAAATTTTTAAAAAAACATAAGCAAAATATTTTGTATGCCTCTGGATCCTTTTACTTTATTGCCTTTAAATTAATTGGAAAAACTCCATTAAAACTGGAAAACTTAATAATTTATTTTAGACTCTTCTTTAAGTTCATTTTTGCTTTAATAAAAAAATTTAAGTCTTGTTTATTTTAAAAAAATTTAATATTTAAGATATATGAAAAAAAAATATTTAGTATGTGGAGCTGGTGGTTTTATTGGGGGACATTTAGTTAATGATTTGATGAAATCGGGCAACGAAGTTGTTTGTGCGGATATTAAGCCTAAAGAATACTGGTTTCAAATCTTTGATAGTAATAAAAATTTTAGTTTAGATTTAAAGGAATATGAAAATTGTTTAAAAGTTACTGAAGGAGTGGACTATATTTATAATATGGCCTGCAACATGGGTGGAATGGGCTTCATAGAAAATAATAAAGCAGACTGCATGCTTTCAGTTTTGATTAATACAAATTTATTAAGAGCTTGTTTGACTAACAAAATAAAAAGATATTTTTTCTCTTCTAGTGCATGTGTTTATAATGGTACCAAACAAGAAAAAATATTTGTACCAGGATTAAAAGAAAATGATGCATATCCTGCAGCACCAGAGGATGGTTATGGATGGGAAAAGTTATTTAGTGAAAGGATGTGTAGACACTTCACAGAAGATTTTGGATTAGAAACTAGGGTTTTAAGATACCATAATGTTTATGGACCACTGGGTACCTATGATGGTGGAAGAGATAAAGCTCCAGCTGCATTATCTAGAAAAATTGCTTTGGCAAAAATAAATAATCAAAAAGAAATTGAAGTATGGGGTGATGGTGAGCAAACCAGAAGTTTTATGTATATAGATGATTGTTTAGAAGGGACTAAAAAAATTTTTAATTCTGAATTGACTGATGTTTATAATCTTGGAAGTGATGAACAAGTTTCTATAAATCAAATGATAGATATAATTGAAACCATAGCTGACTATAAGGTTAAAAGAAAATATCTACTTGAAAAACCTAAAGGAGTTAGGGGGAGATCTAGTGATAATACTAAGATTAAAACAGATTTAAGCTGGGCACCGTCAATTAGTTTAACCGAGGGATTAACAAAAACATATAAGTGGATTGATAATCAACTTAAAAGTGGAGAAAATACTCTAAAATTTACAAAATCTTAAACTTTACATTCCCTATATAAAATTGTAGAACATCGTGCCTGGTGATTATTGCGAAGGGGCAATACCCGATCCCATTCCGAACTCGGAAGTCA
>MDTF01013511.1_pt1 | contig 36223 bp, 34 predicted proteins | sample 811191 | NCBI WGS metagenome assembly MDTF01 (sample SAMN05326649, study PRJNA326480) | marine metagenome | isolation source: seawater | place: Southern Ocean | collected 2011 | reverse complement strand
GGGTGCGTCGGCGACCGTCTCGCACGTTGCCTCGACCCACTCGCGGATCTGTGCCGAGGTCGTCGACGTTCCGCCTGAGGGAGTGCTCGCACCCTGTCCTGCCATGCCGGTGGCCAGCACGTACCGCAGGCTGCCGTCGGCGATGAGTGCCCGGAACTCGTCGAGCGTGGGGACTGCATCGTTGCCGTTGAAGCCTCCGATCGGCAGCACCGATCCGCCATCGGTCGCGAGAATGATTCCTGCAGCGCTTTGAGCACCGAAGGACGCGACCAGGTAATCCGCGTCATCCTGGTTCTGCTGTAGCCAGGCGATCAGGTCGTTGGATGCCGCGCCGCCCCGGCTGGTTATGCTTCCGGCGGCGCCGTTGGTCGCTTGTCCGGATGCCGCACCTCCCTGTCGCGGCCCGAGCCCGGGGCTTTGTCCCGGAACGCTGTCAGCCTGACCCGGTGCGTTACCCGGGGCCGCTCCCGCCCCCTGTCCCGGACCGCCGCCGGGGACGCTTCCGAATCCGGGTGCTCCACCGCCCTGCCCGCCCGGCCCCATGCCGCCCATGTCTGAGACGCCCCCGGCAACCGGATTGATATCGCTGGGATAGGCGATGGTCACCACCTCGGCGGCCAGGCAATCCAAGACGGACGACACTGCTGACACGCCGCTGACGACGTCCGGCGGCGGCGTGCTCTCAGGGGCAGACGGGGCCGGTGCATGCGATAACCCCTCGCTGGGGACCGAGACTTCAGCCGAGGAGCCGCTGCTGCCGCCTCCGGCAGCAGCGTGGTGGCGGCACCCGGGAGTGTTCGGTGCGGCCGGACTCGCGCTCGCGGTCGGGCTCGGACTCGGGCTTGCGCTACCTGCTGTCTGGACGGATCGACCCGACTTCATTGCCGGCGTCGACCGCGACGCTCCGGTTGACCCGACCGAGGCGTGGATCCGTCAGGCGGAACGGGCTCTTGACGTGGACGCAGGCAACCTCCGGCAGTACGAGCAGGTGCAAGGCGTGACGATGTGGACGGGCACGAACGCTGTCGGTGCACGGTGCCTCATTGTCGCCTGGGGGGAGCTGTGGGGGAACGGGAGTTGCACGCCCGCACCCCTGGACCCGGTCGTCGACTTCCGCGTGAATCCCGACATCCCCATGCCGCTGGCAGCGCCCCTGGACGAGGGCGGCGTCGTGCGCTTTGTCGCTCGCGGCGACGTCGTCGAGATCTGGGTGCGCGAACCCACCGACACGGGAAGCGACCTCAGCGCGAGCTGATCGGGAGCGGCGGCCTCAGATGTCGACCGAGGCTCCGGCATCCAGTTCGAGGAACTCGCCCCCGCCCTGCTCGGTCGCCCACCGCAGACGCTGACGCCCCATCGTGCGTCCGATGATCGAGAGCGTCATGTCGTGTGTTCCGAAGCACATCCGTGGAGCGACAGCGAGGACGAAGTCCATGGCCTCCCCGATCTTCAACCACGGCGCGCCGACAGGAGCCGCCAGAAGCTTCACGTTCCGTCCTTCCGGCACCTCGTACGAGTCGCCCGGATAGTAGAGACGGTCGTTCACCAGCACACCGACGTTGTCGATGACGGGGATCGATTCGTGGATGACGGCGTGCTTGCCGCCGAAGAACTCGAGCTCGAACGGGCCGACTTTCATGCTGTCGCCGGGCGAGACCACCGTGACATCGAACCCCGCGGCGGCGTCGGCGAGGCCCTGGGGCCCGATGATCTGCGCCTTCGGTGCGTTGCTGAGGATGCGACGCAGATGCTCCGGTGTCCAATGGTCGGGGTGCTCATGCGTGAGCACGATGGCCACGACATCGCCGTCATCCGGGAGCGGATCGGTGAACGATCCCGGATCGACGATCAGCGTCTTACCGGAGTCGCGGATCGTGAGGGCAGCGTGCTCGTGCTTCGTGACTCGCATATCCCGAGTCAACCCTCGCGACGGGGCTCGAGGCAACCCCGCTGCGGTCTTCGCGTCGATTTGGCCGGCCGTTCGGATGCATGGCATAATCGAACGGTTGTCTTGCGGCCCCATCGTATAGCGGCCTAGTACGCCGCCCTCTCACGGCGGTAACGCGGGTTCGAATCCCGCTGGGGTCACCAACACACGAAAGCCCGGTCTCGTACCGGGCTTTCGTGCGTTCGGGATGCCTGTTCGCGCAGCGGCGCCCTCTGCGGATGAATCTCGCAGGTAGGCGAACTCGCGGGCGTAGGACGTTTGAGGGCTCAGTCGTCCTACGCCCAGGATTCCTCCTACCTCGGAAAGTCCATGCGAAGCATCCTGCCTCTGCCTGAGAGCGTCGGAGCGCCGACGTAGGCTGGCGGCCGTGCTGACCACATTGGCAATCGAGGGCTACCGCTCCATCCGAAGCCTGGTCCTGCCGCTCTCGCCGTTGACGGTTGTAACCGGCGCGAACGGAAGCGGAAAGTCGAGCCTGTATCGCTCGTTGCGTCTGCTGGGGGCCGCGGCGCGGGAAGGCGCCATCCGTGCCCTCGCCGCTGAAGGCGGTTTTCCGGGTACGTTGTGGGCCGGGCCTGAGGCCGGCGCACCGACGAGCGGTCCCGTGCAGGGCACGGTGCGGAAAGGACCGATCGCGCTGCGACTGGGTTTCGGGTCGGATGCCGCAGGCTTCGGCTACGCCATGGATCTTGGCATCCCGATCCCCGCCACAACGATGTTCTGGGCAGACCCCGAGATCAAGGCCGAGGCCGTCTGGGGTGGGTCGGTGCTTCGCAACGGCTCGCTCGTCTGCGAGCGACGCGGCGCGATCTACCGTGTTCGCACCGACGCCGGTTGGCAGATGGCGCAGAGAGGGCTCGCACCGTGGGAGAGCATGCTGGCGGAATTCGGCGACATGGATGCCGCGCCAGAGGTCTTGGGCCTTCGCTCAGGCCTGCGCGACTGGCGTTTCTATGACGCGGTCCGTACTGACGCTGACGCTCCCGCTCGACGTCCCGCCATCGGCACACGGACTCCGATCCTGGCGTCCGATGGGAGCGATCTGGCCTCGGCGCTGCAGACCATCCGGGAGCAGGGTGATCCCCACGCACTCGACGCAGCGATCGAGCTCGCGTTCCCCGGCAGCAGGCTTGTCGTCACTGACCACACGGGGAGGTTCGAACTCTCGCTGCGACAGCCGGGGATGCTGCGGCCCCTGTCTGCGCCCGAGCTGTCCGACGGGACGCTGCGCTACCTCGTGTGGGTGGCGGCTCTCATGAGCACACGGCCCGCGAGCCTCATCGCCGTCAACGAACCCGAGACCAGCCTGCATCCCAGCATCCTGGAGCCACTCGCGGCGATGCTCACGGATGCGGCGACCCGAGCCCAGATCATCGTCGTCTCGCACTCGAAGACGCTCGTCGACGCGCTGGAGAGGTCCGGCGCGACGGTTCACACGCTGGAGAAAACAGGCGGGGAGACGCGACTTCGAGGTCAGGGGTCGCTCGACGCTCCTGCGTGGGTCTGGCCCACGCGCTGATCGCCCGCGAGCGGGCGGTGCCCGCGAGTCAGTCCTCCGAAGCCGGGCTGCGTCGCCGGCGAACCAGAACGACGACTCCCCAGACCAGCCCGCCGACTACCGCGACGACGGCAATCCAGGGGACGAGGAAGCCGAGCGCAACAACGATGCCGTTGAGCGTTGCGACCAGACCGTTCCAGCCGGCCACCAGGCCGTCCCAGAACCCCGCGGGGTTGGCGTCGACAGCCTCGTGACGCACGGTGATTGACACGCTCAGCGACGACATCGCGACCTGGTCCTCGAGCGTCTCGAGCTGCTGCTGGTAGGACTCGAGCGTCGCCTGCCGCTCGGCGAGCGCAGACTCGGCGGCGATCAGGTCCGACACCGACCCCGCCTGCGCCATGAGTTCCACCAGGCGGTCGACTGACGCCTGTGCGGCATCCACCCTCGCCTGCAGGTCGACGACCTGGTCGGTGACATCGAACCGGTCGATCGAGGATGCCGTCACCTCACCCACCTGCTCCAGGTCGGCCATGGCGGCAGTGAGCTCATCGGCGGGTACGCGCACGGTTATCCAGCCGTTGGTCACCGCGACGGTGGGGTCTGCCAGGTCGACGGGCATTCCGGTGTATCCCGATCCGATGCTCATCGACTCGACGTACCCGCCGCGCGCGTCAGCTCCCGCCGCGATCTGGTCTGCGGCGGCGCGCACGTCGTCGACGACGACTGTTGCAGATGAGGAGGCGATGATCGAGCGGCCGGAGTCGTCGACTGCCGATTCCGCGCTTTTGGCGCCGCCCGAACTGTCGACGACCGCTCCGTCCGTGAGCGCGATCTCGCCGCCCGACATGCCGCCATCCATGGACATGTCGGCTGACATCATGCCGCTGTCCGCGCTCTCGTTCGCACTCAGTCCGCTGAGCACGGCAGGCGAGATGATGGCCGCGAGTGCGACAACCGCCGCAGCTGCTGCTCCCGTCATCCATACCCGGCCGCGCCGCACGGAACGGCGAACGGATGCCGCACGCTCACCTTCGATGGCCGTGAAAACATGGTCTTCCATCACTGCGACGCGGTCATCGTCAAGCGGCGGAAGGGCGGGGCGCGTCTCGGTTTCCGGGAGTCGGTCCGCGCCGGAAGGCTGCGGGTTTTCGGTGTTCATGTGCTCTCCTTGGCAACGGTCCGCAGACGCGTGCGGATGCGGGAGAGACGGTTGCGGACAGCGCCGTGGGGGATGCCGAGATGCTCGGCCGCGGCGCTGTAGGCATAGCCTTCGGCGGCGCACAGCCGCAGGATCTCCCGATCGGTGTCGGAGAGCGTCGCGATCTCAGCAGCGATGAGGCGAAGGTACTCCTCGTCGATCATCTGCTGTTCGACATCCACCGCCGCGGGAAGCGTGTCATCTGCCACCGCCGCGGTGTTCTCTCTATCTCTCCGCTGAGCTCGCATCCGGTTCGCTGCCTGGAAGCGGCAGATGGTTGCCAGCCACGGCAGCAGCGAGTCAGACGCCAGGTCGAGCTCGGGCAGCTTCCGCCAGGCGACGACGAACGTCTCCTGCACGACATCCTCGGCATCCGAGGAGTCACCCAGGAGCCGGTGCGCGATCCAGTACAGCGGCCGAACGTAGGCGCGATACAGCAGCCGGAAGGCCTGTTCGCTGCCGCCGGCGGCTCGGGCGACGAGTTCGGCATCGCCCGTGGTCACTGAATCGGTCATCGGTTCCCCTGTATCGCGTCGCGGATCGGCGCGCCTCATTGTCTCTCACCCCGTCAGTGTCGGCATCCGGCGATTCGTCTCACGTAGTCTGGAGCGGCGAGAGGGAGTATCCCGTTCTTGCGCGTTCGTCATCACGGGCCGAAGGCCCCGGGCGCGCACCGCCACCTGGCGGGGGAGAGACTTTCGGTGCCCACACCTGCCCGCCTGCCGTGAAAGGCCCTCGTGGATCTCACCCTCCCGCTCTGGTTCGAGATCGGTTCGCTCGTCGCGCTGACTCTCATCCTCATCGCCGACTTGCTCATCATCCTCAAGCGCCCCCACATTCCCTCGACCCGGGAGTCGACGCTGTGGGTTGTCTTCTACGTGACGCTCGCGCTGATCTTCGCCGGGCTGATGTGGTTGATCGCCGGTGGTGAGTACGCGGGCCAATTCGTCGCCGGATGGCTCACCGAGTACAGCCTGTCGATCGACAACCTGTTCGTTTTCGTGCTCATCATGAGCCAGTTCGCGGTGCCACGGCGCTACCAGCAGGAAGTGCTGATGGTGGGCATCATCATCGCCCTCGTCCTGCGGGGACTGTTCATCCTCGCCGGCGCCGCGATCATCGAGAACTTCAGCTGGGTCTTCTACATCTTCGGCGCGTTCCTCGTCTGGACCGCCTACCGACAAGCCTTCCCCGGCGACGATCACGACGAGGACGTCAAGAAGGAGAACTTCGTCGTTCGTCTCGTGCGGCGCACCGTCGACATCAGCGACCACTACGACGGAGCGAAGATACGCACCGTGGTCGATGGCAAGAAGATGTTCACGCCAATGATCATCGTGTTCGTCGCCATCGGCGTCACCGACCTCATCTTCGCGATCGACTCGATCCCCGCGATCTTCGGCATCACTCAGAGCGCCTTCATCGTGTTCACCGCGAACATCTTCGCCCTCATGGGGCTGCGCCAGCTCTACTTCTTGCTCGGCGACCTGCTCGACCGACTCCGCTACCTGCACTACGGCATCGCCTTCATCCTCGCCTTCATCGGCGTGAAGCTGTTCTTGCATGCGATGCACGTCAACGAGCTGCCGTTCATCAACGGGGGAGAGCCGATCGAGTGGGCGCCTGAGATCTCCACGCTCATGTCGCTCGGCGTCATCGTGATTTCGATGGTTGTCGCCACAGTCGCAAGCCTCGTCGCCTCGTCGCGCGAGCGCCGAGCGGCAGGTCAAGCGGAACCCGCGGACCCGGCGGATGCGGCATCCGTCGTCGCCGACGAGAAGGGCACGCCCTCGACGGTGGAGCCGCCCACGCCGAGCGAGCGCCCCGACGAGCGTCTCTGACACCGGTGGTATTCTGACCGAATGCGGATCGCTCGCCTCCTTCTTAGCGGCCGCGACGGGTCCTAGTTCTCAGGCCATCCCCGTCGCGGAGTTTCGTCGCGGGCTTGAACCACCTTTTCCTGGAACGAAAGAGCTCATGAGCGAATCCACCATCGATGTCGGCATTCCCGATCACCCCCGAACCCTGGCTGAGAAGGTCTGGGACGACCACCTGGTCGTGAAGGGCGAAAACGGTCAACCCGACCTCATCTACATCGACCTGCACCTGGTCCACGAGGTGACGAGCCCGCAGGCCTTCGACGGGCTTCGCGCCGAGGGTCGCCCGGTGCGACGCCTCGACCTGACGATCGCCACCGAAGACCACAACACCCCGACGCTCGATATCGACAAGCCGATCGCGGATCTCACCAGTCGGACCCAGATCGAGACGCTGCGCCGCAACGCCGAGGAGTTCGGCGTTCGCCTGCACTCGCTTGGCGACAAAGAGCAGGGCATCGTCCATGTTGTCGGCCCTCAGCTCGGCCTGACGATGCCCGGCATCACCGTCGTCTGCGGCGACTCGCACACCTCGACCCATGGCGCGTTCGGCGCGATGGCGTTCGGCATCGGCACGAGCGAGGTCGAGCACGTTCTCGCTACCCAGACGCTGCCTCTGAAGCCCTTCAAGACGATGGCGATCACCGTCGAGGGGGAGCTCAAGCCCGGTGTGACGGCCAAGGACATCATCCTGGCGGTCATCGCGAAGATCGGCACCAACGGGGGCCAGGGGTACGTCCTCGAGTACCGCGGCTCTGCGATTCGGTCCCTCTCCATGGAGGGACGGATGACGATCTGCAACATGTCGATCGAGGCCGGTGCCCGCGCGGGCATGGTCGCCCCGGATGAGACCACCTTCGCCTACCTCGAGGGGCGTCCCCACGCGCCGAAGGGCCAGGACTGGGAGGATGCCGTCGCGTACTGGCGAACGCTGCCCAGCGACGAGGGCGCCGTCTACGACGCCGAGGTCTTCATCGACGCTAACGAGCTCGAGCCCTTCGTCACCTGGGGGACCAACCCCGGTCAGGGCGTGTCGCTCAGTGACCGCGTACCCTCGCCCGAGTCGTTCACCGACCCCAACGAGCGTGCCGCGGCCGAGCGTGCCATCGAATACATGGACCTGGTCCCCGGGACGCCTCTGAAGGAGGTCCCGGTGGATGCCGTGTTCATGGGTTCGTGCACCAACAGCCGCATCGAAGACCTTCGCGCCTTCGCATCGATCATCCAGGGGCGCACAAAGGCCGAGAACGTCAGGGTCATGGTCGTTCCGGGATCGGCTCGGGTACGGCTCGAGGCCGAGGCTGAGGGTCTCGACAAGGTCTTCACCGACTTCGGCGCCGAGTGGCGCTTCGCGGGGTGCTCGATGTGCCTGGGCATGAACCCCGACCAGCTGGCACCCGGTGAGCGGTGCGCGTCGACCTCCAACCGAAACTTCGAGGGCCGCCAGGGCAAGGGTGGGCGCACTCACCTGGTCTCGCCCCTCGTAGCCGCAGCCACCGCTGTGCGAGGCACGCTGTCGAGCCCGAGCGATCTCGAGCCGCTCGCGGTCAGCGAAACGGTTACTGCCAGCGGAGCGGAGGCCTGACATGGACAAGTTCACAACTCACACCGGTGTCGTTGCGCCCCTGAAGCGCTCGGCAGTCGACACCGACCAGATCATCCCCGCCGTCTACCTGAAGCGCGTCACGAAGACCGGCTTCGAGGACGCGTTGTTCGCAAACTGGCGTCAGGATCCCGAATTCATCCTGAACCAGCCGACCTTCGCGAACGCTTCGATCCTTGTCGCCGGTCCCGACTTCGGTACGGGATCCAGTCGTGAGCACGCGGTCTGGGCGCTCCGCGACTTCGGTTTCCGGGTTGTCCTCAGTCCCAAATTCGCCGACATCTTCCGCGGCAATTCGGGCAAGCAGGGCCTGCTCACCGGTGTCATCAGCGAGAGCGACCTCGAGGCGATCTGGGCCGCGATCGACGCCGAGCCCGGTGTCCAGATGACGGTGGACCTCGAGGCGCGCAGCGCGACGATCGGCGACCTTCAGGTCGCTTTCGAGATCGACGATTACACTAGATGGCGGCTCCTGGAGGGGCTCGACGACATCGGGCTCACACTGCGAAACGAAGAAGCGATCACCCAGTTCGAGTCGCGCCGCGCATCCTGGCGGCCGCGAACCCTCCCCGTTCCGTAGCCGACTACCGAGGCATCAGCAGACCCGATCGGTCCAGCGATGCCGAGATACAAGTGAGGTTCACCCCGGATGAAGACGCTTCTGAGCGACGACGCCGCGCAGGCGGCAGCTACCGAACCGACCGGCGAGGTGCTGCTGGTGCGCGGCGGACGTCCGCTCCGGGGACGGGTCACCGTCACTGGCGCGAAGAATCTCGCGACCAAGGCGATGGTGGCATCGCTGCTCGGCGACTCTCCCAGCACCCTGCGCGATGTGCCGCAGATCAGCGATGTCCGGGTCGTCCGTTCGCTGCTCGAAGTTCACGGGGTCAAGGTCAGCGACGGAGCAGAACCGGGCTCGCTCGTGCTCGATCCGACGGATGCCGTGTCGGCCCACATGGAAGAGATCGACGCCCACGCCGGTGCTTCCCGCATTCCGATCCTCTTCTGCGGTCCGCTCCTGCACCTGCTCGGTGAAGCGTTCATCCCCGACCTCGGCGGGTGCCGAATCGGCGACCGCCCGATCAACTTCCACCTGGATGCACTTCGTCAGTTCGGAGCGGTCGTCGAGAAGCTGCCGACCGGCATCCGGCTCTCGGCGCCCGAGGGGCTCCACGGCGCGAACATCGAACTGCCCTACCCGAGCGTCGGAGCCACCGAGCAGGTGCTGCTGACCGCCGTGCGTGCCGCCGGTGTGACCGAGCTTCGGGGCGCGGCTATCGAGCCCGAGATCATGGATCTGATCGCTGTGCTGCAGAAGATGGGCGCGATCATCTCTTACGAGCCCAACCGCGTCATCCTCATCGAGGGCGTCGACGAGCTCACAGGGTACGACCACCGCTGCATCTTCGACCGCAACGAAGCCGCGTCGTGGGCGTCCGCCGCACTGGCGACCGATGGTGACATCTTCGTCGAGGGCGCGAAGCAGCAGGAGATGCTCACCTTCTTGAACATCTACCGCAAGGCCGGTGGCTGGTTCGACGTGCGCGAGGACGGCATCCAGTTCCGCCGCGGCGGACCCCTCAAGCCGGTCATCGTCGAGACCGACGTGCACCCCGGGTTCATGACCGATTGGCAGCAGCCGCTCATCGTCGCGCTCACGCAGGCCGAAGGCGAGTCAGTCGTGCACGAGACGGTTTACGAGAACCGGTTCGGTTTCACTGACGCCCTGAACAAGATGGGAGCCAGCATCGCCGTGCACCGCGATGGCCTGGACGCGCCGTACCGTCGCGTTCCGCGGCGCGCTCTCGAGCAGGCAGCCGTCGTGACCGGTCCTACGCCGCTGCACGGGGCTGACGTCGTCGTGCCCGACCTGCGCGGCGGGTACAGCCACCTGATTGCGGCGCTCACCGCCGACGGGGAATCCACCGTCCGTGGCGTCGGGATTCTGAGCCGCGGCTACGAGAAGCTCTTCACGAAGCTTTCGGCGCTCGGCGCAGATTTCGATATCGTCGGCTGACATGGGCGACCCCAAACCGCGAGCCTCCTCGGAGAAGACGCGGCCCAGCCTCTTCTGGCCGTTGGCAGCCATTGTCGTGCCGCTGCTGGGAATCCTGGCGCGTGTCGACATCACCGATGGCCACAAGCTGCCCCGCGAAGGAGCATTCGTGCTCGCGCCCAACCACATGAGCGAGTTCGATCCGATCATCGTTGCGCGCGCCGTGTGGGGGATGGGACGGGCGCCTCGCTTCATGGCCAAGGAGAGCCTGTTCCGGGTCCCTGTCCTGGGCGCGATCCTTCGTGCCACAGGCATGATCCCGGTAGCGCGCGCATCGTCTGCCGGCTCTGCCAAGCAGACCATGGCGCAGGCGGAGCATTTGGTGGAGGCAGGTCGCGGCGTGATCGTCTACCCCGAGGGCAGCCTCACGCGCGACCCGGACCTGTGGCCCATGCGGGGAAAGACCGGAGCCGTGCGCCTGGCGCTCGAGGGCGGCATCCCGCTGGTCCCTGTGGCGCACTGGGGTGTGCAGCGCATCCTGCCGCGCTACGGCAAGCTCAGCCTGTGGCCGCTGCGCAAGCGTGTACGCGTGCTGGTGGGCGACCCGCTGGATCTCTCGGCTTTCGCGGGGCGGACGCGCGAGGCATCCGCCCTTGTCGCGGCCACCGATCTGCTGATGGCCGAGATCGCACGTCTCGAGGGCGTGCTGCGCGGCGAGACCCCTCCAGCGGAACGCTGGGATCCGGCATCCCACGGGCAGAAGGAGACCGGGCGTCTTGAGTCGTAAAGAGGATGCCGCCCGTCCCCGGGTGACCGTGGTCGGTGCCGGCAGTTGGGGCACGACCTTCGGCAAGGTGCTCGCCGACGGTGGTGCCCGTGTGACGATGTGGGCTCGGCGCCCCGAGCTTGCCGCTGAAATCACCGAAGCCAAGCGCAACAGCCACTACCTGCCGGGCATAAACCTTCCTCGGCACATGACCGCGACCTCCCGTCTGGAGGAGGCTCTGGCGGGGGCCGAGCAGATCTACCTGTCAGTGCCGAGCCAGGCCCTTCGGCAGAACCTGAAGACGATCCGTCCGCTCATCGCCGATGCCGGTGTTCCGGTCGTGTCGCTGATGAAGGGCGTCGAGCGCAAGACCGGTCTGCGGATGAGTCAGGTGATCGAGCAGGAGCTGCGGTGCGATCCTGACCTCATCGCTGTCGCATCCGGGCCTAACCTGGCCCTGGAGATCGCGAAAGAACAGCCGACCGCGGCGGTCATCGCATCCAGCAGCCAGGAGACAGCGGATGCCGTCGCCCGGCGAGCCCGCAACTCGTATTTCCGGACGTTCGTGAACACTGACGTCGTCGGTACAGAATTCGGCGGCGTGCTCAAGAACCTGATCGCCGTCGCGATCGGCATCGTCGACGGCGTCGGTTACGGCGAGAACACGAAGGCGTCGATCATCACGCGCGGCCTTGTCGAAATGACAGACTTCGCTGTCGCACAGGGCGCCCACCCCGCTACCCTGCAGGGACTCGCGGGGCTTGGTGACCTGATCGCGACGTGCCAGTCACCGCTCAGCCGAAACAACACAGCCGGCCGTCTTCTCGGCCAGGGCTACAGCTTCCAGGATGTGGTGAAGCAGATGGAGCAGACCGCCGAAGGTCTTGCGTCTGTTGCCCCCGTCTTGGCGCTTGCCGCCGAGGCCGGCATCGACATGCCGATCGTTGAGCAGGTGAAGATGGTTCTGGACGGCACGATGAATCCCCGCGATATCGCGCCGCACCTCACAACGGATGACGACGAACCCCAGGGCGAGAGGACGCAGAATGGCACAGGCGACGGTGGCGGTGCTGTTTGGCGGTCGCTCCAGCGAGCACTCGATCAGCTCCGTCACGGCGGGAGGGGTGCTGCGGGCACTCGACCGTGAGCGTTTCCGGGTCATTCCGGTCGGCATCACCCGCGACGGCATCTTCGTCCTCGAAGAGGACGACCCCGACAAGTTCGCGCTCGACGCTGCGCACCTTCCCGAGGTGAGCGACAACGGCACGCGCGTGCTCTGGCCCGAAGGCGGTGCCGACCGCGTGCTCCGCGTACGCCACGCTGACGGGAGCGTCGACACGCTCGGTTCACTCGAGGTTGTGCTGCCGATCCTCCACGGAGTCCACGGCGAGGACGGCACCGTTCAAGGTTTTCTCGACACCCTCGGCATCCCGTACGCGGGAGGCGGTGTGTTGGATTCGGCGCTATGCATGGACAAGCACTTCATGAAGATCGTGCTGCAGGCATCCGGGGTGACCGTCGCGCCCTGGGTGACGATCACACGCGATTCTTGGGCGGCGGATCCGGATGCTGCGCGAGCGGCTGCGCGCGCTCTCGGCGTTCCGAACTTCGTCAAGCCCTCTCGGGCCGGATCCAGCGTCGGTGTCTCGAAGGTGCACGATTGGGATGAGTTCGACGCCGCTGTCGAGCTCGCGCTCGCCGAAGATGACAAAGCGCTCGTGGAGACCGCCATCGTCGGGCGCGAGATCGAGGTCGCCGTGCTTGAGTCGCCGGGGGCGGCACCTGCACGTGCATCGTTGCCGGGCGAGATCGTGCTGACAACGCGCGAGTTCTATGACTTCGAAGGCAAGTACCTCGGCGGCGACGGTGCCGAGGTCGTGTGCCCCGCCGCGCTTACAGAAGACGAGGTTGCGGCGCTGCAGGCGGCGGCAGTCCGTGCCTTCGAAGCCGTTGGCGGGCGAGGACTCGCGCGCGTGGACTTCTTCCTCACTCCCGCGGGGATCTACGTCAACGAGCTGAACACGATGCCCGGCTTCACGCCGATCTCGATGTTCCCGAAGTGTTGGATCGCCTCGGGGATGACCTACACCGAGTTGATCAGCGACCTTCTGGACACCGCCCTCGCGCGCACCTGACCGCCACGCATCGAAGCCGGCGCGGAGTCAGCCCTCGGCGGATGAGGAGCCGCTGACCTGGTCAGTGCACTGCAGACCGTTCACGGGGAGCGTGTCGACGATGATGTTCCCGAGTGTGTCGAGGACCTCGGCGCTCGAGACTGTGTCGCTGTCGAGGTAGACCTGCACCGCGGGATCGGTGCCGAACGAGGTGATCCGGTAGTAGGGCGCGTCGGTGTCGTCGACGATCCAGTCGACACCGCTGAGGGTCGAGCACGGAAGGGTCGTCGGACCGGGAACATCAACGCCGCAGGCGACGATGATGTTGCTGCCGCCGCCCTGCTCTCCCCACGCGCCAGTCGCCTGGGCATCCGTCCAGCGACGCTCGAAACCGTCGAGGGTCTGCGGGAACCGTACCGTCACCTCAGCACAGCGCGGGTTGTTCGCGTCGGGCGCCGGTTGCAGCGAGACCGTCGTGCTGCACGCCGCGAGGGCGACCATGCTCGTCGCGCACATCACCATCACGGCGATGGTGCGACGGGCAAGAGGCATTGGTCCAATCTACCGCCGCGGTAGCGTGGGACGATGCAGGATCCCTGGGTTGGTGAGCTCTCCGAGGGCGAGATACTGTCAGCAATCCTGCGGGAGCTGGGGCCTTCGGCGGCCGAGGTGGGGCCGGGTGATGACGCGGCAGTGCTGACGGCATCCGATGGTCGCGTGGTCGCGACGGTCGACACTCTCGTGCATGGTCCGGACTTCCGCCTCGCCTGGTCGAGTGGGTTCGACCTCGGATGGAAAGCGGCAGCCGTCAACCTCGCCGATATCGCCGCGATGGGTGCGCGCCCGACATCGCTCCTCGTCGCCCTCGCAATGCCCGATGCCACCCGCCTCTCCTTTGTCGTCGACCTTGCCCGCGGGCTTCGTGCCGGGTGTGAAGCCCTCGCACCCGGTTGCGTCGTGGAGGGCGGCGACCTGACGGTATCGGATGTCCTCACCGTCGCGGTGACCGCGCTGGGCACCCTCGAAGGTCGCCCCGCGGTGCGCCGGTCAGGGGCTCGGCCTGGAGACGTCGTCGCTGCCACGGGGCGTCTCGGGGATGCCGCTCGCGGCTTGCGCCTGCTTTTCGACCGCTTCCGGGATGCCGCCGGCAACCCGGTCCCCGTGGACCGGGCGGATCTGACAGCCGACGAGGCTCGGGAACTCGACGCGCAACTGCGGCCCGCGCCGGGCATCACCGACGGGGTGCGGGCAGCCCTCGCCGGCGCCACGGCAATGATGGATCTGTCGGACGGCCTCGTCCTCGACGCCGGGCGCATGGCCGCGGCATCCGGTGTCACCCTCGATCTGCGTCGCGACGCGCTCGGGCCTCACCCCGACGACGCGCTCTCCGGCGGTGAGGACCACGGCCTGCTCGCGACGTTCCCGGCGACGGATGCTGTGCCCGACGCCTTCCAAATCATCGGGGTGGTCCGCGAGCACGGAGAGACGCCGGTCCTGGTCGACGGGGCACCCTTCGAGGGCAGCGGTGGGTGGGATCCCTATCGTGACTGGGATTCGTCGCGCGGCTGATCGTCGGCGTCAGCGACGCTGGGTGCGCACCGGAGCCACCAGATCGCGGTGTCACCGTACCGGCGGTGACGCGCGAGCGTGAGTCCGGCCGGAAGAGCGGGTTCGGGCGATCGTGCGGCACGCTCGGCCACGACGATCGCATCCGGCGCGAGCGAGGGGACGAGAAGCCGCAGGGTTTGGGCGAGGTCGTCCTCACCGAGGTCGTACGGGGGATCGATGAAGACGAGCTCGTACGGTTCGTGCGGGGCGGCGAGGTAGGCATCCGCTGCGGTTCGATGCACGCGGTACGCGCCGCCGACAGCGTGCCGCACGCGCCCCGCGTTGCGTTCGATGACGCTCGCTGCCCGCGGCGACTTCTCGACGAGGTCGACGGATGCCGCGCCGCGGCTGAGCGCTTCCAGCCCCAGCGCCCCCGACCCGGCGTAGAGGTCGAGTACCCGGGCGCCGGCGATGGCCCCTGACGCGTCGAGCGAGCCGAAGACCGATTCGCGGACCCGGTCGCTGGTCGGTCGCGTGCCGCTTTCCGGAACCTCGAGGCTCAGGGAGCCGGCGGCCCCGGCGATGATCCGTGTCACGCGTCCACTGTACAAACCGGTACAGCGCCGCCGCGGGCGCTCACCCGGTCTTCGCGCGTCGGAGGCTCTGCCTAAACTCAGGTGCATGGTCGCTCTCACGCTGTCGTCGCGACTGGACGGCGCGCTCGGCGGCAAAACGGCCAAGGCACTCGAGCGTGCGTTTGCGATGCGCACGGTGGGTGACCTGCTCGAGCACTACCCACGCCGTTACGCGCGCCGCGGAGAGCTCACACCCATCGCGTCTCTGCCGATCGGCGAACCGGTCACGATCGTCGCCGAAGTCCGCAGGGCGTCCGAGCGACGGATGCAGAATCGCCGGGGTTCTCTGCTCGAGGTGGTGATCAGCGACGGCAACGGGGAACTCACCCTGACGTTCTTCAACCAGGCGTGGCGGATGAGAGAGCTGGTCCCCGGCAGGCGCGGGGTGTTCGCCGGCAAGGTGGGCGAGTACCGCCGTTCGTTGCAGCTCGCGCACCCGGACTATGAGCTGTTCGACGACGAAGACCGAGCGAGGGCGACGGCAGAAGCCACCGCTAACCTTCCCGTGCCGATCTACCCGGCCACCGCGTCGCTGGCCAGCTGGCAGATCGCGAAGTTCGTCGGGATGGTCCTCGACGGCCTCGACGATCTGCCGGAGCCGCTGCCCGAGGATCTGCGGCGGGCGCATGGTCTGCTGTCGTATCGCATGGCGTTCGAGCGCATCCATCGCCCGGACTTTCCCGACCAGGTTGAGCCCGCGCGGCAGACCTTGCGCTGGCATGAGGCGCTGGTGCTGCAGACGGCCCTGCTGCAGCAGCGACAGTTCGTGCGCGCGATGTCGGCGACCCCGCGTGAGCCCGGCGCACTCCTCGATCGGTTCGACGCCTCGTTGCCCTTCAATCGAACTCCGGATCAGATCACTGTCGGTGACCAGATCGCCCGGGATCTGGTCGGCGAGTGGCCGATGAATCGGCTCGTTCAGGGTGAGGTCGGGTCGGGCAAGACGCTCGTGGCGCTGCGCGCGATGCTGCAGGTGGCCCAGAGCGGCGGCCAGTCCGCGCTCATCGCTCCGACCGAGGTGCTCGCTTCTCAGCATCTGCGCTCGATCGCTCGGATGCTCGGCCCCGACCTGGCGGTCGAGCTCATGCCGACACTGCTGACCGGTCAGTTGACGGCGGCCGAGCGGCGTCGTGCGGCGCTGCGCGTGGCATCCGGGCAGTCGCGCATCGTCGTGGGCACGCACGCGCTCCTGAGCGACGCGACGACCTTTGCCGACCTCGGGCTGGTCGTCGTTGACGAGCAGCACCGGTTCGGTGTGGACCAGCGTGAGGCGTTGCGGGCAAAGGGGACCACCCCGCACGCTCTCGTGCTCACCGCCACGCCGATTCCTCGAACGGTTGCGATGACCGTCTTCGGTGACCTCGACGTCTCCACGATTCGGTCGATGCCCGCGGGACGAGCCGGTATCGAATCGTTCGTTGCGCCGGTCGCCGACCGCCCCGCGTGGTTCGCGCGCGTGTGGGAGCGCGTGGCCGAGGAGGTGGCCCAGGGGCGCCAGGCCTTCGTCGTGTGCCCGTCGATCGATGCCGCCGCATCCGGCAAGCCGGCAGCAGACGAGGTAGCCGAGGTTCCGGCAGCCGAGTCTGCCACAGCCGCGGCAGAGGAGTCCTCGCGTAAGACGCGCTGGGGCGTGGTGCAGGTCGCCGAACTGCTGTCGCGGCATCCGGCATTCGACAAGCTCTCGGTTGAGATCCTCCACGGCAAGATGCCCGCAGAGCAGAAGGATGCCGTCATGCAGGCCTTCGCGGCGGGGAGTATCGATGTGCTCGTGGCAACAACTGTCGTCGAGGTGGGCGTGGACGTTCCGAACGCCTCGACGATGGTGATTCTCGAGGCCGACCGATTCGGCGTGTCTCAGCTGCATCAGCTGCGTGGCCGCGTCGGCCGCGGTTCCGTGCCGGGGCTGTGTCTGCTCGTGACCGAGAGCGAGGTAGGCACGTCGGGGCGTGAGCGCGTGGAGGCCGTGGCGGCGACCCTCGATGGATTCGCCCTCGCCGAAGTCGATCTCGAACTGCGCGGCGAGGGTGACGTGCTGGGTGCAGCGCAGTCCGGCGCCAGATCGTCGCTGCGCCTGCTGCGCGTCGTGACGGATGCCGATCTCATCGCCCGCGCTCGGTCAGCAGCTGAAGACATCCTGGCCAGCGATCCGGCGCTGCTGTCTCACCGACCGCTCTCGGATGAGATCGAGCGGCGGGTCGGCCAACAGGAGCGGGCGGCTCTCGCCAAGAACTGATGCTGACCCCCGATAGGCTGAAGGCATGAACAGTCGGATCGCCGTGGTTCCGGGTTCCTTCGATCCGCCGACGCGGGGTCACCTCGACGTCATCCGTCGCGCGGCGAGACTGTACGACCAGTTGCACGTGGTCGTCGTACACAACCCCGGCAAAGAAGCGATGCTTCCGATTGCGCAGCGGCTGTCTCTGCTGGAGCAGTCCATCGCTGAGGCAGACATCGAGGGCAGCGTTGTCGTTGCCTCCTGGAGCGTCGGCCTGCTCGTCGACTACGCGCGCGATGTCAACGCCGGCGTGCTCGTCAAGGGCATCCGTTCGCAGGCGGATGTCGTCTACGAAGTACCCATGGCGGTCGTCAACCGTGACCTCGCGGACGTGGAGACCGTCTTCTTGCTGCCCGATCCCTCGCACGCGATGGTGTCGAGCTCACTGGTGCGGCAGGTGGCAGCCCTCGGCGGCGACGTATCGGCCTATGTCCCGCCCGCGGTAGCTCGATTCCTGCACACCGGCGGCCACGACCTCTGACCCGGCACCGAGACTGCTCTCTCCCACGCGGGTAGCATGGACCCCCGTGAGTAGGCAGCACTCCGGACCGTTCGTCGTCCCCGTCCGCGACATCACGCACCGTCCCGGCGAAATGCGGGAGTTCTCTCTGGAGATACCGGCCCCGCAGAAGTGGGGCGAAGGGTTGGTCTCCGTCGCGGAGGGCGAGCCGCTCGTTCTGGACGTGCGTGTGGAGAGCGTCCACGAGGGGATTCTCGCCACCGGCGAGGTCGACACCGAGTACACCGGGGTGTGTGGACGGTGTCTGGGGGAGGTCGCCGAGAGCGTCCGCGTCGCGTTCCAGGAGCTTTTCGCGTATCCTGGGCAGGAAGAAACTGACTTCGAGGTTCAAGACGACCACGTGGATCTTGAAACTCTGGTCAGGGATGCGGTAGTCCTGTCGCTTCCATTTCAGCCGGTGTGTCAGCCGGATTGCCCCGGCCTTGATCCGGTCACGGGTGAGCGACTGACCGAGAGCACCGGTTCGCCCGCGAGCGAACCCGTCGATCCCCGGTGGGCGGCGCTCCAGGGCTACAGCACCCAGGACGACACCACAGACCACGGCGACCACGACGCACGCGCGTGAGTGGCTGCCGAGAAGAAAGAGATGAGCTGAACAATGGCTGGTAACCCCCCGAAGCGCAAGGTCTCGCGTTCGAACACCCGCTCGCGCCGTGCGCAGTGGAAGGCCGACGCGCCCACCCTCGTCAAGACCGTTGAGAACGGTAAGACCGTCTACAGCCGCCCGCACCAGGCGAAGGTCGTCACCGACTCGCAGGGCACCGAGCTGTTCCTGGAGTACAAGGGCCGCAAGGTCGCCGACGTCTGAGCGTCGTAGCGACGTGACGACTCGCGAGTCCGCTGAACTCGCGCAGAAGCTCGGGGTCGACATTGACCCCGAGCTTCTCGCGCTGGCACTGACCCACAGGTCCTGGGCGTACGAGAACGGCGGAGTTCCTCACAACGAGCGACTTGAGTTCCTCGGTGACTCAGTACTCGGCCAGGCAGTTACGGTGCGGCTGTTCCGCGCGCATCCCGAGCTCGACGAGGGTGCGCTTGCCAAGCGCCGCGCTGCCGTCGTGTCGACCGTCGCGCTGGCAGAGGTTGCCCGGGGCATCGATCTCGGCGCCTATGTCAAGCTCGGGCGCGGCGAGGAACAGACCGGAGGCCGGGAGAAGGACTCGATCCTGGCCGACACCATGGAAGCAGTGTTCGGGGCCACCTATCTGTCGGCGGGGCCGGATGCGGCATCCGACCTGGTTCTACGGCTCATTGAGCCACTGCTTTCCGACCCCGACCGGTACGGCGCCGCAGTCGACCCGAAGACCGCATTGCAAGAGCTTGCCGCCCGTCGCAGCGTCGCTCCGCCGGCGTACGAGGTCTCATCGACCGGGCCCGATCATGACCGCCGCTTCACCGCTGTCGTGGTCGTCGGCGACCACCGAGCCGAGGGTGTCGGCACCAGCAAGAAGCACGCCGAAATGGCCGCTGCCCTCCGGGCCTGGCGCGACCTCACCTCGCGTAGCTGACATCGGGGCCTGAGCACGGTGCCTGAGCTTCCCGAGGTCGAGGTTGTCCGCGCTGGTCTCGCGCCGGCTGTCACGGGTGCCGTGATCGAGGCGGCAACCGTCTCCGATGATCGCGCACTGACGCGGCATCCCCCGGGAGCGTCAGACTTCGAGACACGTCTCCTCGGCCGCACCCTGGAGGGTCCGGCGAGACGGGGGAAGTTCCTGTGGATTCCGCTGGCGCCCCGTGATCCCGGCGCACCGCCGACGGAGGCCCTTGTCGCTCACCTCGGTATGAGCGGACAGATGCTGCTGCGCCCTTCCGGGGCGCCTCCGGAGCGGCACGAGCGCGTGCGGCTCGACATTCGGCATCCGAATCACGGCGACCTTGCCGTCGTCTTCGCCGATCAGCGCACGTTCGGCTCGCTCGCGATCGACCCACTTCAGGGCACGCGAGATGGACTCGCTGGCGGATACGGCACTGACGACGCCCTCGTCCCGGCTCAGGTCGCGCACATTGCGCGCGATCCCCTGGATCCAGGATTCGACGTTCGGGCCTTTCGCCGCACTCTGGAGCACAAGGCGTCTGCCATCAAGCGCGTGCTTCTGGACCAAACCGTGGTGTCGGGCATCGGGAACATCTACGCCGACGAGTCGCTGTGGGCGGCGCGGATCCACCCCGATACTTCAGCCTCGCACCTGACCACGCGGGCCGTCCATCGCCTCATCGCCGAGGTGCAGGCCGTGCTCGAGAAGGCTCTCGCCGACGGCGGAACGAGCTTTGACGCCCAGTACGTCAACGTGAACGGGCAGGCCGGATACTTCGCGCACTCCCTGAATGCGTACGGACGCACCGGCCAGCCGTGCGCACGGTGTGGTGCCCCCATCGTGAAGGTATCGTTCACGAACCGCTCCTCCCACTTCTGTCCGCACTGCCAACGTCCGCCCCGCACGAAGGCCTCGGCTTCCGCGGGCCTTCCCTAACGGAGCCTCCATGCGCGTCGTCATCTCGGGAACCCACGGCAGTGGCAAGAGCACGCTGCTCGGCGACTTCGTGGCTTCCCACCCCGAGTGGCACGTTCTGCCCGACCCCTACGAAGACATCGATGCCGCAGCAGACGAACCCGGGGCACTGTTGTTCGCGCATCAACTCGGCATCGCGGCATCTCGACTGCTCGAGCCGGCTCCAGGGCCGGTGCTCGCCGAGCGGGGGCCCCTGGACTTTCTTGCCTACCTCTCGGCGATGCAGTCCCTGGGCAGAGCGATCGTTGACTCCGAGCTGATCGAGCGCGGATATGAGCTGACAGCGGCGGCGATGCACTCGGTGGACCTTCTGGTGATTCTGCCCCTGAACCGACGGGATGCGATATCCATCGGCGAGAGCGAAGACCTCGAGCTTCGCGATGCGATGGATATCGCTCTGCTGGAGTACGCCGATGATTCGGATCTCATCGGGAACGCAACGGTGACGGAGATCGCGGGTGATCGTGATCGACGGCTGCTCTTGCTCGAACGAGCTGTCCGAGAACACCGCGACGCGTCAGTTGCTTCCTGAGCCAGCCAGCGTCCAGGTTCCCAACCCCTGCCGGTTGAAGAACTCCATCGTCAGTGCCGTCACGGCGCCGCCTGTGCGGGAAAAGGTCGCGGACGATCTCGAGCCCGGGGGCGCATTCTCGCCCGTCGGAGTGAAGGCAAACGTGTCGGCATCCCACGGATCAAGCGTCACGACGTACGCGCCATCCGGCCCGAGAGCTGCGCGCAGTTCGCCTGCTTCTTCGCTCACCGCCAGTTCGCCGTAGTACGGGTTCGTGTATGTCCCGACGTAATCGGATGCCGGTGCAGGAGGCGACGCATCCGCAGGTGGCGTTTGTTCGACGAGGTCACCGGTCGGGGCGTAATAGGACCCGATCGCCGCGTTGAAGTCTGTCACCCAGTCCCGGGTGACATAGCCGTATTGCACCAGATCCAGGAACTCCGCGTTGATGGCCTCCGGTACGCCCTGGGGTCCACCGTTGGTCAGGGTCACGATGCCCAGATCAAGACTCGGGACCAGCCGATAGCTCGTTGCCGCGCCCAGGATGAAGGCGCCCGAGTGACTGATCGAGGTTCGGCCACTCAGCTCCGTGCCCGTGTTGAACCCGAAGCCGTACATGCTCGTGCGCGCCGTGTTCGATACCGGATGCCCGCTGATCATTTCGCCCGTGGTGGCAGCTGTCAGCGCTGCCGGATCGATGTACTCGGCCCCGGCGATCTTCCCGTCCGAAAGCACGACATTCATCCAGGCGGCGAGATCGAGCACGGTGGACGAGACCCCTCCCGCGGGGGACTGGGGATCAGGATCTCGCTCGGAGAGCGGGACGAACTCGCCATCAACGAGGACGTGGATCGTTGCGCGGTTCGACTGCGCGAGAAAGTCGGCGTACCGGGCGCTCGAGGACGTCATACCTATCGGCTCGAAGAGCAGCTCGTCGATGGCATCCTCCCACGGCTTGTCGAGAGCGGCGGCTGCCGCTTCGGCACCGACGGTGATCCCGAAGTTCGAGTAGTTGTAGGTCGACCGGAACGCTGACAGCGGCTGCAGGTACAGATGTTCCATGATGTAGTCGCGGTCGTAACCGAGGTCCTCGAGATCGTCGCCGGCTCCGGTGGCAAGTCCCGTCCGGTGCGAGAAGTAGTCGCCGATTGTGGCGTTGCGGGTCACGTACGCATCAGAGAGCGCGAATCCTGGCAGTTCCTCGACCACGGGAGTGTCCCAGGTCACGGCGCCCTCCGTGATGGCCTTGGCGACGGCGGTCGCAGACAGGGACTTCGATACCGAGGCGATTTGGAACACGGTCTGCGCGTCGACCGTGTCATCGGTGCCCGCCGTCTTGACGCCGAAACCATCGCTGTAGACGATCTCGCCATCGTGGACCACCGCAACGGCGAGCCCCGGGACCCCGCTTTGCTCAAGCGCTGCGTCGATGAGGCCCGGCAAGGCATCAACGGCCTTCGTCACCGCCGCTGAGACCGACTCAGCCGGGAGGGCGATGGCATCTTCTCCCGGGTTGGGTTGGGTCTGCACCGGGATCGTCGCCGGTGGCGAGGTATCCGTGCAGCCGGTCAGGGCGACGAGAACGCTCGCTGACAGTGCGAGAACGGTGCAGCGTGCCGAAGGTCTGGACATCGGGTGCTCCTTGACGGGGTGCGCGGGGGCTTCATCAAGTCTTTTGTGTTGTCCGCGCCGCCTCCATAGACGTAGGTCCATGGGAACCCGCGGGTTGGGGCGCGATAGTTGTCTGCGTGGTCGATGTGTCAGGCTCGAGGCTCATGAGCTCGAGTCCGCCCGGCATCCGTGCCCAGCCGAATCCGTCCCATGCGCCGGGTGCGTTTCTGGTGGCGCTCGTCGCGAGCCTGGGCATCCTGCTCGCGGGAATGCAACTTGCCGTGATCCTGCCGGGATCGCAGCAGCCCGTCACAGCCGTCCTCATCGTGTACACCGCTGTCTTCGTCGTGTACATCGGGGCGGGAGTTCTGGCCTGGATGCGGCGACCGTCCAACGGAATGGGACCTCTGCTGATTGCGGCCAGTCTCGCGGTGTATGCCGGAAACCTCGGCAACGCTTCGGTTGTAGTTCTCGCGCTGGTCGGTGACGTTTTCGCGACTGTCGTGTTCGCGGCGATCGTGCAGCTGCTGTTGGCTTTTCCCTCCGGACGGCTGCGCGGCACAGTGTCGCGCGTGGTGGTTTCTGCTGCGTACGCGGTTGCGGTGCTCCCTGGAGTCGGTGCTCTCATCGCCCCGGGAGATCCGCAGGCTCAGGACGTCTTCGTGCTGACGCAGCGCCTGGGCGGGCTCGCCGTCATGGTGGTGACAGCTGGGCTTCTCGCGCGTACGGTCCTGGCAGCCGACGCCGTCTTCCGGCGGCTCCTTCTGCCGCTGTACGGGTACGGCATTTTCGCGGTGCTGGCTGTGCCGGCAAGCGCGGCGCTCTTCGACGTCCTCGGCGCCCAGGGCTCTGTGGCGCTCGCGACGATACAGCTCATCATCCTCGCGGGCGTTCCCGTCGCTTTTGTCGCGGTCATCCTGCGTGGCGGTTTTCCGCGCAGCGGCGGGTGGGAAGAGTTGAGTGAGGCCCTCGCGGTGGTCAGGGAGGGCAAAACGCCCCTGCGGGATGCGCTTGCTCGCACGCTCGGAGACGAGACCTTGCGCCTCGTGTTCACGGGCGAGGACGGTGCGTGGATCGACGAGCGCGGCGAGATCATCGATCCGCCGCCGGTCGGCGGTCAGCGCGCGCTCATCCCCGTCATGGTGGAGGGCCGCACCGTTGCATCGATCGAATACGATCCGCGGCTCACGGTCGATGGGGACTACGTCCGCCGAGTCGGTCAGGTCATTGCCGTCGCGATCGATCGCGCACGCTTGTCGGTCGAACTGCTGCGCAGCCGGCGCGAACTGATGGCATCCCGGGCGAGGTTGGTCGACGCCGCCGACCGGGAGCGGCTGCGGATTGCCCAGGACCTTCACGATGGGCTGCAGATGCAGCTGGTGCTCCTCGCGCTCGAAGCGCAGCAGATCGCGAACGCTGCTGAGGAAGGCGAGGCGACCAGTGCCCGCTCGCGAGTGCTCCGCGTGAACATCGATGCTGCCGCGAGTGACTTGCGCCGGCTCGTGCACGATGTTCTGCCGTTGCCCCTGGTCGGTCGCGGACTCGGCAACGCCATCGAGGATCTCGTTGACCGGATGCCGATTCCCACGGCGTTGGAGATGACATCGCTTGAGGAGATTCCCACGGCGGCGGCGACCACGGCGTACTTCGTGGTTGCCGAGGCGCTTACCAATGCCGTGAAGCATGCTCACGCCGACCGCGTCACGGTGACCGTCGCCCGAGTCGATGACGTGCTTCGCGTGTCGGTGACCGATACCGGTGTCGGTGGAGCGCACGTCGAGGGGCGAGGACTGGGCGGTCTCGTCGACCGCGTTGAGGCTGTCGGCGGCTCGCTGACCGTGACCTCGGTGGTGGGGGCGGGTACGAATCTGAGGATGGAGATCCCGTGCGGGTAGTGATCGCTGAAGACGAAGCGTTGTTGCGGCAGGGACTTGCCCTGGTTCTCGAACAGGACGGGTTCGAGGTCGTCAGCGCGGTGGGAACCGCCGCCGAGCTCGAGGACGCCGTTGGTGAACATCAGCCCCAACTGGTGATTACAGACATCCGGATGCCGCCGACGTTCACGGACGAGGGACTCGTGGCCGCGCACCGCATTCGCGCATCGTCGCCCGATGTAGCAATCGTCGTTCTGTCCCAGCACGTACAGCGCCGCTACGCGATCGAACTCGTCGGCACGGGTCAGGGCAAGGTCGGCTACCTGCTCAAGCAGCGCATCGCGGATGTTCGTACCTTCACGCAAGACTTGCGACGCGTCGTTCGCGGGGGGACGGCGCTGGACCCCGACGTGGTCGAGATTCTCCTCTCACGTGCCCAGGTGCTCGGCGGTGGTGTCGAGCGACTGACGCCTCGTCAACGCGAGGTGCTCGGCTACATGGCCGAAGGGCGCAGCAACAGTTGGATTGCGGGCGCCATCGGGTTCTCCGAGAAAGCTGTCGTCCAGCACACGTCGAAGATCTACGACGCCCTCGGTCTCGCGGTCGATGCGGACGACCATCGTCGCGTGCTTGCCGTGCTTCGCTATCTCACCCGCTGACGGCGTCGGTGCTGGCGTCGGATGCGGGCGCGAGCGTCTTCTTCCACGCGCCGATGTAGGCGACCGGGCGGAACCCGATCTCTTCATTCACGGCCAGCATGGGCCGGTTCTCCTCGGCGTTGTAGTGAGAATCCGCTGCGTGTGTGGCGCCAGTTCGCGCCAGCGAAGCAGCGCAGCGGTCTTGATCAGCATCCCGAGTCGGTGACCGCGGTGCTCGCGAAGCACCAGTGTGTCCTCCTGGTGCGTCACGGGGTGCCCAGGGCTCGACGCCAGCTCGGTGAAGGCAACCAGTCGACCCGACGCGCGATCGCGCGCCGCGACAACGAGCACGTCGCGCCCGCCCTCGATCCAATGGGTGTCGTGTTCGAGTATCCGGGCCGCATCCCAGCTTTCCTCGGCGATCTCCATGCCCGCGCTCGGTGCGTCCACACTCATTCGCGACTTCATCCAGGCGTAGTCGGCCACGAACTCCGGGGGAGTCGGCGGACGCCACGAGACGAGCTCGTACCCGGCTGACGCCACGGACGCCTGCTGATGGAGCTCGCTCACCAGATCGACACTGGTGGCCGAAAGGTCGAGGATGCTCTTGCGTTCGACCTGTTCCAGCGCGTAGCCGTGGCGAAGTGCGAATCGCGCAGCGTGATCGAGCGGAATCCGCCCGAAACCGGTCGGCGGAGCAAGTTGCTCACCGTCTGCGGTCGGGTGTTCGATCCATGACTCGATGACGCGACGCTCGTTCTCGGCGGCAGCCGCCTCGAGGATGCCGAGTGCCGCCGTTCCGACGCCATGACTCCACGCGTGGCGGCGAAGTTCGATCTGCGCGTAGGCAGCCGTGGCGTCCTCGTCGTGAGGGAGATCAAGCCCCGCGCGTCCCACGAACTCACCGCCGGACCACACCCCCCAGATGAGTCGCTGCGCGAACGGAGATGGCCGATAGAGGGGGAGAAGCACGGCGGGATCGAGTTCCTCGTCTCGGTTGCCGCTGATCTCGTCATAGACGATGTTGCGGACCCTCACCATCTCGAGGAAGTCTGCCGCCTCGGGGGCGTGGAGACTGCTCGGGATGGTGAGGGGCCGGATGTCGGGTGTTGCGGTTGTCACGTCGGATCCTTCGATCAGCGGGCGTTCAGATGCCAGGCGGCCAGGCGGACGGCCTGAGCTGCGCGCTCTTCGCGCGCACGCTCCTGGTCGTACCGGAGGCGTGCGACTTCGCGCTGTTCCCGGGAAGCAGCACGACGGAGGTGCTGCGTGAGCACCCAGACGGCTACCCGAAGGCTTGCGCGCTCGGCGAGCGTCAGATGTCGACGGACGTGGGGGTGGGTGGTGAGAGCCTCGACGGGCTCGAGCGTGGTGTACATGAGAGACCTTTTGGTCGGCTGCGAATGCCGGTGTTCTTCCGGCATGCAGCGGGGAGGCATCCGTGCGCTGGCCAGCGGGTCAGTGCAGATGCGGAGAAGTGAACGGACAGGTAGTCCGTGGGGCCGGAACCGACGAGGTCCGGTGGCTCAACCAGCGCGCGTTACGCGGCGGTGGGAGCGGCGAGCAGTCCCAGGAAGGTCAGTCCCATGGGAGCGCGCAGCGGGGTGTGTCCGAACACTGCATTGCGAATCATCATGGCTGTCCTCCTCTCGTGACGTGTCGCGATCTGGAACGTTAGCGGGTCGAAGCAGCGTTCGTCAAGCAAGCTCCCAGAATTCGAGGACCTCCGGGCGTGTCGCCAGTCCTGGGCCTGGCTCCCTCGGTGAAGCGGCCTAGCAGGGTAGCGTAGGTCGACGGTCGGTGGTGGGGGTCGATACGCCACACGTCGGGAAGGAACGCGCATGCACCTGAAGAGCGTCACGCTCAAGGGGTTCAAGTCATTCGCCCAGCCGACCACCTTCGCCTTCGAACCGGGGGTGACCGCGATCGTCGGACCCAACGGCTCGGGCAAGTCCAACGTCGTCGATGCGCTGGCCTGGGTCATGGGGGAGCAGGGCGCCAAGACCCTGCGCGGCGGCAAGATGGAAGACGTCATTTTCGCCGGTACCTCGACTCGCGGGCCGCTGGGTCGCGCCGAAGTGCAACTCACGATCGACAACAGCGACGGAGCTCTGCCGATCGAGTACTCCGAGGTCACGATCAGCCGGACGCTGTTTCGCAACGGAGCGAGCGAGTACGCGATCAACGGCGAAGGATGCCGTCTGCTTGACGTACAGGAGCTCCTGAGCGACTCGGGACTCGGGCGCGAGATGCACGTCATCGTCGGGCAGGGTCGGCTCGACACAGTGCTGCAGGCCTCTCCCGAAGACCGACGCGGGTTCATCGAAGAAGCCGCGGGGATCCTCAAGCACCGGCGCCGCAAAGAGAAGACGCTTCGCAAGCTCGAGGCGATGGAAGCGAACCTCACGCGCCTGAGCGATCTGGCCGGTGAGCTGCGCCGACAGCTCAAGCCTCTGGGCCGCCAAGCCGAGATCGCCCGGGAAGCTGCCACGATCGCCGCTGTCGTGCGCGACGCGAAGGCTCGCTTGATAGCCGACGAACTCGTCGGCTTGCGTGCGGAGCTGGCAGATCACATGCGGGCCGAGCATGAGCGCCACGCCGAGCGGCTTGTGTTGCAGGATCGATCCGATCAGCTGCGGGTACGGATCGCGCAGCTCGAGGCTGAGCAGCGGTCCGAGGCTGTCGATGGTGCGCGGCGGGTGCTGTTCTCGCTCGAACGCGTGCAGGAGCGCCTGCGCGGGCTGTACTCGCTCGCCGGCCAGCGGTTGACGCTTCTCGGGGAGTCGTCCGATGACGACGGTGCGGCAGTCCGAACCGTCACGAGCGCAATGATCGATGACGCGCGGGCTGAGATCGACGAGGTTTCTGCAGGTCTCGTGGATGCCGAGGATGCGGCATCCGAGGCTGCCCGTGACGTCATGCGAGCTCGAGCCGAACTCGACGCCCTGGATGTCGACATCGCCGAGCAGAGCGCGCTGGTTTCGCAGCATGAGATGAAGCTCACCGCTCTGCGGGGGTCGGCGGACGCCGCAGCGTCAGCGCTGGCGGCCATCGACGATGCGCTGGCACGGCAGCAACGCGCATTGGATGCCGCGACCGCTCGTCGCGAGTCGGCGGCGGCGGAGCTTGCCGGGGTCGATCCCGAGCTCGTTCCCGAGGGCAGCTCGGCGCAGTACGCAGCCGAGTACGACGAGGCTGGCCGCCGGGCGACGGATGCCGAGACCCGCGTCTCGGAGCTCCGGGACCGCCTTCACGAGACCGAACGCGAGATCGAAGCGCTCACCGCCCAGACCACGGCGCTGACGCGCGCGCTGGGCGTCAAGAACGCCTCAGCTGACCTGATTGCTGAGGAAGCTCCCGGGGTTCGGGGCCTGGTCGGTGACGCCATTCAGATCACGCCCGGGTATGAGGCCGCGATCGCCGCCGTGCTCGGTCCCCGCGCCGAAGGTGTGCTGGTGGACAGCCTCGAGGATGGCTTTGCGCTGGCCGAGCGAGTGCGTGACGCCGATCGCGGGGTGGTCGATTTTGTCATCGGCGAGGTCGCGGAAGCGGTTGAGGATCTTTCTGGATTCGGTTCGCTGCGGCCCGCCCCAGATGTTGTCACCGGTCCCGCCGGTGTGCGGGCGCTTCTGGCGCGTGTCGTCATCGCGGACGACCTCGACGCAGTTCGGAAGAGCGCGCCGCAGGTGGTCGCCGACCCGCGCACGATCACCGTCGTCACCCGGGCGGGTGAGGTGTTCACAGGCTCGTCGCTGCGAGCAGGCGCGGGAGCCTCTCGATCCCGACTTGAGCTCCTGGCCGAACGAGACGCTGCCGCCGACCGTCGCGATGAACTCGTCGTGGTGGCCGACTCCCTGCGGGAGGCGCTCGCCGATGCGCGCGCCGAGGCCGAGGAGGCCAAACGCCACACGAGCGCGGCGCTGACCCGGCTGCGTGAGCACGACGCAGCGGTGGCTGCGCACGCGGAACAGGTCAACCGCGCCACCGTGCAAGTCGAGGCTGCCAGCGCGGAGTGTGAACGGCTTGAGGCAGGACTCGCGCAGGCGCAGGCTGCCCGGGATGATGCTGCGGCAGCCGCAGCGTCGGCTCAGGCGCAATTGCAGCATGCCCTGGAGGCGCCGCGTCCCATTCTTGACGCATCGGCTCGCGACGGGCTTCTCGAGGCACTCGAGGGTGCGCGGGAGCACGAGATGCGGGCGCGGCTCGAGGTCGAAACGCTCCGTGAGCGGGTTCGCGCCGGACAGGCGCGTGTGCAGCAGCTGGAACGCCAGCGCGAGCGCGAGGCCGCGGCTGCCGCCGAAGCGGCGCGACGCGCTGTCATTCGTCGACGCCAACGTCAGGTTGCCGCCGATGTCGCAGCGACCCTGCCGGCCGTCCTGGATTCGGTCGACCGATCGGTCTCGGCGGCGCGTCTCGAGCTCGCTGAAGCCGAGTCGGCCCGCTCCGCCGTCACGTCAGAGCTGTCGGCAGTTCGGGCCGACGAAGCCGCGGTTCGGGAACGTCTGGCAGGACTCACCGAAAGCGTTCACGGGCTCGAGCTGCAGATGCACGAGAAGCGACTTCACGTGACGAGCATCCTTGACCGGGCGCGATCGGAACTGAGTCTTGAGGAAGACATTCTCGTTTCCGAATATGGGCCCGATCAGCCGATTCCTGCTGACGACGGCGAAGAGCCGGTGGCTTTCGACCGCGCGAGTCAGCGGAAGCGGCTCCAGGATGCCGAACGCAAGCTAGCGCAACTCGGTCGGGTGAATCCGCTCGCGCTCGAGGAATTTGCCGCGCTCGAACAGCGACACACATTCCTCACGGAGCAGCTCGCCGACCTCACCAGCACGCGAAAGGACCTCGTCACGATCATCGAGGACCTCGATGAGCGGATGCAGACGATCTTCCTCGCCGCGTTCGACGACACCCGGACCGCGTTCGACGAGGTCTTTCCGATCCTGTTCCCCGGGGGCTCGGGGAGCCTGAGCCTGACCGATCCGGACAACCCGCTGACTACCGGAATCGAAGTTGCGGTCCGGCCGGTCGGAAAGAAGATCGAGCGGCTCTCGCTGCTATCTGGCGGCGAGAGATCCCTCGCGGCGGTCGCGCTGCTGACGGCGATTTTCAAGGCCCGTCCGAGCCCGTTCTACATCCTCGACGAGGTGGAGGCGGCGCTCGACGACGCCAACCTCGGGCGACTCCTGGGTGTGTTCGAGCAGCTGCGCGCCAGTAGTCAGCTCATCGTGATCACCCATCAGAAGCGGACGATGGAGATCGCCGACGCACTCTACGGTGTCTCGATGCGACAGGACGGCGTCTCGGCTGTCGTTGGCCAGCGGATCGCCGATCGCGCGGCCAGCTGACCGTAGGCTGGAGCTATGGCCGAATCATCCTGGTCGCTCGGACGAGCGCTACGCGGCATGTTCGTCAAACCCACGATCGATGAGACGACGTGGGAGGACCTTGAGACGGCGCTCCTGACAGCCGACTTCGGCCCTGACATCACCGAGCGCATCGTGGATGAGCTGCGCGAGAAGGTCGACCGGTATCGGACCACTGATCCGCGTGACCTGCAGCGGATGCTCAAAGAAACGCTCGAAGAACACTTCGCGAGATTCGACACCACGCTCAAGCTCACCGAGCGCCCCGCCGTCGTGCTCGTGGTCGGGGTCAACGGGGTGGGAAAGACCACGACCATCGGCAAGTTCGCGAACTTCTTGCGCCGCTACCAGCGCAGCGTCGTCGTCGGCGCTGCCGACACCTTCCGCGCCGCTGCCGTCGACCAGCTCGCGACCTGGGCTGAGCGTGGAGGCGCGCATATCGTCCGGCCGCAGCATGAGGGGCAAGACCCGGCATCCGTGGCCTTTCAGACGATCGAGTACGCGAAGAACACCGGAACCGAGATCGTGCTCGTCGACACGGCAGGGCGCCTGCACACCAAGGGCGGCCTCATGGATGAGCTCGGCAAGATCCGCCGGGTCATCGAGAAGCAGGCGCCGATCAGTGAGGTCCTCCTCGTCCTGGACGCAACAACGGGGCAGAACGGCGTCATGCAGGCCGAGGCGTTCCTGGAGCACGCCGGCGTCACCGGCCTCGTTCTCACCAAGCTCGACGGCTCAGCGAAGGGCGGGTTCGTCCTCGCTGTTCAGGAGCGCACCGGCATCCCTGTCAAGCTGCTCGGGCAGGGCGAAGGAATCGGCGATCTCACCGGCTTCACCCCGCACGTTTTCGCTGCCGCCCTCGTCGATTGACGCCGCGCCGGGCGCGGGGACTATCGGTCGGCCCCCGGGGCTGGTTTCATGGGGTCATGGCGATCGAGCACGACTTCTTCGGCCTGCTGGAATCTGGTCCGGACGGTTCGATCTTCTGGTCTGAGAACGTCGAGTTCGCAGACCAGTCGGTCACCGTCGATCTGACCGCGCCCGATCAAGACGATGTCTCTCCGGACGCGCTCGATGTAGCCGCGAGCCTCATCTCGTCTCTCGAGACGATTGATCGGATCGCGCGCGAGGCGATGGTGTCGCAGCTGAGCGAGCGCACCAGCGAGGTAACCGAGTACATCCTGCAACAGCAGGAAATGCTGGGCGAGGAGTTGGAGTCGTTCCTCGTCGACATTTCCGGAGACACGCACATCGACGTCATCCGTGCCCTGCAACTGATGAGCATGACGATCCTGGCCGACGAACACGGCGGATCCGACCCGTTCGCCGTGCTCGAGTACGCCCTCGACCCGGATGCCACCGACGACGTGCTCCTGGTGAACATCGCCTCGGACGGCACGGTGCTCTCGGTCACCAGCGCTGATTGACCGCGCCCAGCTCGCTCACACGGCTTGAGCGAAGCTCAGGCCTTCGCGCGCGATGTCGTCGGCGAGGTGCGACAGGTTGTCGGGGATCTGTCGTCCCTTCGACAGCATCGACTGTGCCCACAGCCGCCCGGCGCGGTACGACGAACGGACGAGGGGCCCCGCCAGCACGCCGAGGAATCCGATCCGCTCGGCCTCCTCTTTGAAGGCGACGAACTCGTCGGGTTTGACCCAGCGCGCGACTGGCAGGTGACGCGGTGAGGGCCGCAGGTACTGCGTGATGGTGATGATGTCGGTGCCGGCTTCGTGGAGGTCGCGCAGAGCCTGAACCACTTCCTCGGGCTCCTCGCCCATTCCGAGGATGAGGTTGGACTTGGTGATCAACCCTGCCTGCCGTGCCTGGGTGAGAACGTCGAGCGAGCGCTCGTAACGGAACGCGGGGCGGATGCGCTTGAAGATCCTCGGGACGGTCTCGACGTTGTGGGCGAAGACCTCCGGGCGCGCCGCGAACACGTCATCAAGAAGGGCAGGCTCGCCGTTGAAGTCGGTAGCGAGCAACTCGACACCGGTGCCGGGATTCACGGCGTGAATCTGCCGCACCGTTTCTGCGTTCAACCATGCGCCCCCGTCGGGCAGGTCGTCGCGGGCGACGCACGTGACGGTGGCGTACCTCAGCTGCATCCGCTGGACACTCTCGGCGACCCGCCGCGGCTCGTCGGTGTCGTAGGCGGCGGGCTTTCCCGTGTCGATTTGGCAGAAGTCGCAGCGTCGGGTGCACTGAGATCCGCCGATGAGGAAGGTTGCCTCGCGGTCTTCCCAGCACTCGTAGATGTTGGGGCATCCGGCCTCTTGGCACACCGTGTGAAGACCCTCATCTTTCACCAGGTGCTGCAGCTGGGTGTACTCCGGCCCCACCTTGGCTTTCGTGCGGATCCAGTCTGGCTTGCGCTCGATGGGAGTCTGCGCATTGCGGACTTCGAGCCGCAGGAGTTTTCTGCCCTCGGGGGCAGTCTGCGCTCCGGTGGCGGAAGCGCCGCCTGTCGATCCTGTCCCGCATGCACTCATGCTGTGACCTCCGCGTACTCTCGCTCGAACTGTTCGACGACGGTGGCCAGGACGTCTGCTGGTGCGACGGGCGCGCCGACCACCTCGCTGACCGTCGTGACGCCGGCATCCGTGATCCCGCAGGGGATGATCCCGCGGAAACCGGCGAGCGTGTTGTCGCAGTTGACAGCGAAACCGTGCATCGTCACACCCTTTTCCACGCGCACCCCGATGGCCGCCACCTTGTCTTCGGACAGGGGGCGGCGAACCCAGACGCCGCTGCGACCCTCGACCTGGTACCCCTCGACGCCGTGCTGCGAGAGGGCGGAGATGAGCAGCCGCTCGAGGCGACGGACGTGGGCCACGACATCGATCGGATCGGGAAGCCGCACGATCGGATAACCGACGAGCTGCCCGGGACCGTGCCACGTGATCTTCCCGCCGCGATCGACGTCGATCACCGGTGTCCCGTCGGCGGGACGCTCGTGCGGCTCCGTCCGCTTGCCAGCCGTATAGACCGCGTCGTGTTCGAGCAGGACGAGCGTGTCGGGGCGGGAACCTGCGACGACCTCGCGGTGGATGCGGCGCTGCATCTCCCAGGCGTCGAGATAGGGAACTGTCGCGGGAGACAGGCCCGCCACCACCACATCGAGCACGCAAGCCTCCGCAGTTTCTGGACTGCGTCCAACAATACGCTGAATCCTGGAAACGCCGACGTGTACCCTTCCTCCATGTCCGGAGGCAGGCCACATGCGGTATCGCGGGATTCAATCGCTGAAGCGGCATGCGAGCTCTTCCTCGAACAGGGCTACGAGCGCACGACTGTCGCGCATATCGCTCGCCGTGTCGGAGTGAGCAGGTCGAGCTTCTTCAACTACTTCGAGTCGAAGTCCGAAGTGTTCTGGTCGGGCCTGGATGAGCGGATCGAGTTTCTCGACGGATTCCTCGCTGCGGCGTGCCCGTCTTCGCGGCCGGCAGAGGTCGTGGCGGATGCTGTGCGTGAGGCCTTCTCGCGGTTCACCCCCGATGCGCTGGCGCTTGCGCTCGTGAACTCTGAAGCGATGGGAGTCGTTCCCGAGTTGACCCAGGAGATGGCGACGCGGCAGTGGCGTATCGCTGCGTCCATCAGCCCCTACCTGCGTCGAACGGGAGAGGAAGCGCTCGCCGCCGAAGTGCACGCCGCAGCCTACGCGGGGGCTGTCGTCGCTGCGCTGCGGGCCTGGGCGCTGGCTGGTGCGGGGCGCGAGAGCCTTGACGATCTGCTTCGTCGCGCCCTGGGAGTGCTTCGCTGATCCCCGGGGGCACGCTCACGTAGAATCGGACGATCATGGCAACCTTCGGCACGCTCTCGGATCGCCTTACCGAAACCTTCCGCAACCTCCGCACCAAGGGCAAGCTCACGCCCGCGGACGTCGATGGGACCGTCCGCGAAATCCGGCGCGCACTTCTGGATGCCGACGTCGCGCTCCCTGTCGTCAAGGAGTTCACCGCGAAGGTGCGAGAGCGCGCGCTCGGCGACGAGGTCAACCGTGCCCTCAACCCGGCCCAGCAGGTCGTCCAGATCGTCAACGAGGAGCTGATCGGCATCCTCGGCGGGCAGCAGCGGCGACTGCAATTCGCCAAAACGGCTCCGACTGTCATCATGCTGGCGGGCCTGCAGGGGTCGGGAAAGACGACCTTCGCGGGCAAGCTCGCGAAGATGCTCGAGAAGGACGGTCATACACCGCTTCTTGTGGCCTGTGACCTGCAGCGCCCCAATGCCGTGAACCAGCTCCAGGTCGTCGCCGAGCGGGCCGGAGCCGCGATCTACGCGCCCGAGCCCGGCAACGGCGTCGGAAACCCCGTGAAAGTCGCCAAGGATGGCGTCGAGTACGCGAAGCAGAAGCAGCACGACATCGTCATCATCGACACCGCAGGTCGGCTGGGTGTGGATGCCGAGCTGATGAAGCAGGCTGCCGACATCCGGAAGGCGACTGACCCCGACGAGGTGCTGTTCGTCATCGACGCGATGATCGGCCAGGACGCCGTCAACACCGCGAAGGCTTTCCAGGAGGGCGTCGACTTCACGGGAGTTGTCCTCTCCAAACTCGATGGCGACGCACGCGGTGGCGCCGCCCTGTCTGTGGCATCGGTCACCGGTCGCCCCATCATTTTCGCGTCCACGGGCGAAGGGCTGGACGACGTCGAGCCTTTCCACCCCGACCGGATGGCGAGCCGGATCCTCGATCTCGGTGACATCCTCACCCTCATCGAACAGGCGCAGAGCGCCTTCGATGAGGCCGAAGCGGCCAAGATGGCCGAGAAGCTCGCGACTGAGCAGTTCACGCTCGAGGACTTCCTCGAGCAGATGCAGCAGCTCAAGAAGATGGGCTCGATGAAGAAGATGCTCGGGATGCTTCCGGGCATGGGCCAGATGAAGCAGCAGCTCGACGACTTCGACGAGCGCGAGATCGATCGCACCGAGGCCATCATCCGGTCGATGACGCCCGGCGAGCGGCGCAACCCGAAGATCCTCAACGGATCGCGGCGCCTGCGTATCGCGCGCGGTGCGGGGATGACGGTCACCGATGTCAATCAGCTCGTGCAGCGGTTCGATCAGGCGGCCAAGATGATGAAGACCGTCGCGCGCGGCGGTGTTCCCAACATCCCCGGCATGGGTCCGGTTCCCGGCGGCGGTCGGCCCGGTGCGTCAGCCAAGCGCGGCAAGCAGTCCAAGGCGCAGAAAGCACGCCAGGGTTCCCGATCGGGCAACCCCGCGAAGCGCGCTGCCGAAAACGCCGGTCTCGCGACGCAGAACGCGACACCCACCGGTTCGGGCTTCGGCCTGGGCGGCGGGCAGCAGGCTCCGACCGAGGCCGACCTTGCTGAACTCCAGAAAATGCTCGGAAAGAACTGACGCCCGCGCACTGACATTGCGCAGCTGAACTCTCGCCGCGGGACCGGGGCGTTCGCTACAATCCGCACGTCATCTGTCTTCCCCGGCGAGCGGAACCGAGAATGTCCGTGCTCAGCGGTCAGCACCTGTTCGACCGTGATGTGCCGCGCTTTCTCGAGAGCCCCGCGGGCGTGCTCCCGCCCTACCCTCGGCGCACATGGCTGCGCTGGGCGATGCGGGGAGTGCTCGCTCTCCCGCTGATCGTCGTCGTCGTGCGCTACGCGCTGCTGGCTCCCGAACCGTGGCACGACACGGCCAATCAGGCGCTGCTGCCCCGCGTGCGCGACGGAGCAGGTCAGCCAGCTCTTGACGACGTTCTCGCCGCCGCT
>MDTF01018161.1_pt1 | contig 36290 bp, 36 predicted proteins | sample 811191 | NCBI WGS metagenome assembly MDTF01 (sample SAMN05326649, study PRJNA326480) | marine metagenome | isolation source: seawater | place: Southern Ocean | collected 2011 | reverse complement strand
TGATAGGCTGGATGTGGAAGCGCAGTAATGCGTGTAGCTGACCAGTACTAATAGCTCAATTGGCTTGATTTATGCACTGAAAAAAATTTTTATTAGAAATGAAGATATATTTAATTGATACAGAGTTTTTATCATGGAATAAAAAACAGTCTGAAGAACACCTCAGACTAAGACCAAAAAGTCAACCTCCAGAATTAATACAAATTTTTATACAAGAAATATTTACAAAGCATGTAAACCAAAAAATTCTGTATATTAAGCCTACAAATTATAGAGTTTATCCTTATAGAATATCCAAGCTTACCGGGATAAATAAAAAATTTTTAGATGATAAAGGCCTTGATTTCAAGGTTGCATATAAAAGTTTGGTAAAATTCATTCCAAAAAATTCATTAGTAATTTCTAATGGGGATGAATACAAAATATTAGAATCCAATATTAAAATAAATAAGATTAAAAAAGCGAATAAAAAAATTTATTTTTTAAATTTTTATAATCTAATTAAAGATAGTAAATTATTTAATAAATATAAGGATCTAAATTTCATACCTGTAGTAATGATAAAGGAAGTTTTAAAATTAAAATTAAAAAGTCATGATGCAAAAAATGATGTCACAACTCTATTTAAATGTATAAAAAAAATTGGAATACAAAAATCAGACTTAAAAAAATATTTTAAACATTATAAATTATATAAAATTTAATATTTTATTTTATGACTTGATCTTTACTGGTTGTGATTTTTTATTCAGAGTTATAATATAAAAAAAATTTAAATTTTAACAACATATCTTAAAGCTTTTTTATTATAGTTTTTTAACTTCATTATTTTAGAGACTTCTTTTAAATTTATAACCTTTGTTCTTTTAAATAATTTATTTTTTAACTTTATTGATTTAAAATTCTGTAAAATGCTCTTTCTTTCATTTGCATTAGTACACTCAGCATTTACACTTAAGATGCTAACTTCCCTAAGTATTAAAGGTAAAATATTTATATTTGACATGTTTCCTAAAATATTCCCTATGGATACAAGAATACCTTTTTTAATTAGATATTTTAAACATATGGAAATTACATCACCACCTAAATTTTCAAAAATAACTGAATATTTTTCGTTTAAAAGTGCAAAATTTGGAGTTTTAAGAAAATTTTTAAGAGTATGTATTTTAGTTACACCCATCTTTTTTAAAATTATATTATTTTCTTTTTTTGAGGTTATCGCCTCTATATTTATCCCAATATTTGTAAGTAGAAATATTATAAACATTCCAACATTTCCTGTTGCACCAGTAACCAACACTGGTTTATCTTTATTTTTTAAAATTATTTTTAAAGATTTATTTAATGCCTTTACAGCTGTAAAACCAGATGTACCAATCATCATAATTTCTTTTGGTGTTAAACTTTTGGGCAATTTTTCAACCCAGTGGTCTGGTATTGTAATATATTCCGAAAAGGAGCCATTACTAACAACACCAAGAGGATGAGCTATTACAAAAACTTTATCATTAATTTGAAATTTATTTGAATTTGAGTAATAAATAGCACCACAGGCGTCTATTCCTGGAGTGTGAGGAAATTTTTTAATTAAACCACTATGTCCTTGGGACATTAGTAAATCTTTATAGTTTAAATTTGCATATTCAACCTTGATTACCACAAACCCTTTTTTAACATCTTCTTTTCTTAACAAGTTATTTTTAGTAATTTTATTTGAAATCTTATTTTTTGTAGTCTTAATTATATTTAGAGAGGTATACCTGATTGGAAATGTATCTTTTTTGTTCATTTTGTTGATATAAAATAGTTATAATTTCCACTGGCAATCTTGATATTTTTTTTATTTTTAACGATTGCAGCTGTTTCAACTTTTAACTTTGTAATTTTTAATATTTTAATATCAATATTTAGAGTTGTTGGTTTATCAACTTTTGAAAAAAAGTTTGTCTTACTACTAGTTATCAGACAAATTTTATCTTTAAATCTTTTACTTGAATAAAGTGTAGATACTATTGTTTGAAGCATTGCTTCTTCGATCAATGTTCCGGGCATCATTGGTTGGTTGATAAAGTGACATTTAAAAAACCATGAATTTTTATTAACCTCTTTTATACCTGTTGCAGATTTTAGATTTAAAACATTTTTTACATTATCAATCATCAAGAAAGGTTCAGTGATGTTAGTTAGTGAGATGATTTTTTTTTTTATTTAATTCTTTCATTAAACTCCAATAGTTCTTGATAAAGTAGAAATAATATCAATACCATCCCATTCTGGAGTCAAATCAAAAGCTCTTCCAATTGGTACAATTCTATCAATTCCTTTAATTCTATTTTTAATTATAAATTCTTTTATGCTTTTAAAGTGAATTCCATAGTAGGTCACTGTTTGTAATTTTTCTGAAGTATATTTTTGCAATTGATTTATGTTGTTAAGATTAATTTCTAAAAATGTTCCAAAATTTATATTTACAAATTTATCAAAATTCAATTCTTCACTTTTTAGCGTGATCAGATTAAAATTCCCTAAGTCAACTTTAAATTTTTGATTTTTGCTTAATGTGTAATTCATTAAATTAGATATTTTTTTATTAGTACCTGACAAATCAAGATCATATTTTTTGTTTACTATTTTACTTAATTCAAACCAAAATTTTTTTTTAGCATTATTATTTTTACCTAACCAAAATATACTATTTGGTGAAGAACAGCCAAATTGATCCATCGTATAAGTGTCATTGTAAAATTTTTTTGTTAAAATTGCCAAATCATTAGTGTTTAACTTTCCTAGTTTATTAGAATCTATTAATGATATTGAATATCTATTTGCAAAAGCAAGATCTATACATCTAGGTTTAGTTATAAAAGTTTTAAATTTATTCACAGTGCTGTCTCCACCCCAAATTATTCTTGCCTCCACATTTTTAGAAAGTTCAGAAGATATCAGGTCTGAATTATTATATTTAATGAGTAATAATTTTTCAAAATTTTTCTTATGAACCTTTTTTTTTGATAATTTTTTTAAGATATCGCACAGAATTTCTACTTGAATAAAATTTTTACTAGGAAGTCGAATTATGTTATTATTACCAGATAATAAGCCAAAAACCATAGAGTATGCAAAATTAGTTGGTACATTTGATGGTGCTATATGGAGTACTGAACCACGCCCCATCCTGTTTTTAAAAAAACTATAATTATTGAATATTTTTTTTATATTACTTATTCTACACCAAAACCCAAAAGAAACTAAGTCAGGAAACTTTTTACATTTGTTATTAGTTAAAATTTCTTTTGAAATTTCGTTTAATAAAAAAATTATATCTTTATCAAAAATATCAAATGGTCCATCTTTTAAATTAAAATTACCAATTATAACTTTAATTTTTTTATTCATTTTAATTGACATCGCTACACCCTCTAAGTTCTGCATCTGGAACCCTACCTAAAACAGTGAAATATTTACCTTTTTTTCCACATTTACAATCATCAATACCGTGGATTATACCCATATCTTCCGTTAATATATTGTGCCCAGGGTAACTTAGGGGTAGCAACGAAAGCGTTTGAATCAGCCCAGTTTCTTTAATTTTACTTAACCTTAAATTTGAATTTCTAATCAATATATCTGAAAAAATTGAACAATGAAAATATCCTTTTTCACACTCTAAAAAAACAGAGCCAGTTTGTTCCATCATTCCATAATAATTATAAACCTGTTTTAAGCCAAGTAAACTTTTAATTTCAGTTTTGAATTTATTATTAGTTACTCGTAATTTGTACATTTTTTTCCATCCGCCACCATGAATCATTATTCCTTGATTTTTTTTTAATTTAATTTTTTTTCTCTTTATTTCAGCAATTAGATTAAACCATACTGAGCTTGTAAAGCCAAAAATAATAAACTCTTTATTTTTATTTTGCTTTAAGTAATTTTTCAAAATAGTTATGTTTATTTTATTATTCTTGTCTAATAGAAAATATTTATTATTGCAAAGTTGACTAAAACCTTTTATTGCTGCGCCTTTTGCAGACATCGATTCTTTAGAATTTATAAAATCTTTATTTTCAATAAAAAAAATATCTTTTTTTTTATTAATTATTTCTGAAAAAATTTTACTAAGTGCTTTTGATTGTAAGAATGAGGTTTTTGGATCTAAATTAATTTTTGATTGTTTTGTACCAGTTGTGCCAGAAGAACTAAATGTAGAAATCTCTTTATTATTATTTTTTGAAATTAAATTAAAATTTTTGAATAAAGAAGCATGGACAAAGGGAAGGTCAGATATTTTTTTTACTTTAGAAATTGATTTAAAAATATTATCTGAAATTAACTTATAATTTTTGGAATATTTGTAATGATATAGGGAAAGTTTTTTTTGATTTATAAGAAACCAGGAATTTTTTTTTTTGATAGATAAGCCAAAGGGTTCTGAGTTATATAATGTTTTATAATCTAGCATCTATTTTTTTTAATTCGTTGTAACTTATTTTATTATTTGATGTTCTTGGTAAATATTTTAACTTAATCAATTCAAAAGAGCCAATATTAAGATTTGTTATTTTTGAAATATCATTAATTAAATTTGTTTTATTATATTTCTTTTCAGTAAATATAAAAATTTTTTTGTTATCACTTAGACATGCAACTTTATAACCTTTTTGACTCATTAAATTCTCTAAAGCACCAATATCAATTCTATAACCATATATTTTTGCAATCTTACTTATTCTGCTAGTAATATAGAAAAAACCATCTTTATCAAAAATTCCCAAATCTCCAGTATTTAACTTATAATTTACTTTGTTTACGTTTTTTAAATCGTTATAATTATTTGAATATCCCATAAAGACATTTTTACCTTCACAAATAATTTCTCCCTCCATAAAGGGTTTTAATATTTTTCTGCCACTATTATCCACTATGTAAATTTTATTTCCTGGAATGCTTTTACCTATACTGCCTATTTTTTTTTCTGAAAATTCAGGTTTTAGATAAGATATCCTTGGGGACGCTTCAGTCTGGCCATACATTGAAAAAAATTTTAGGTTATTTTTTTTGCAAAATTTTATTATTTCTTTTAATTTGTCTTTTTCTAGCTTTCCGCCTGCATGTGTTAAATATTTTAAAGTATCTGTTTTTATATTTTTTAGACCAATTCTTATAAGCATTTCGTAAGTATAAGGAACTCCATTAAAAGAAGTAATTTTGTTTTCCTTTAAAGTTTCCCAAAATTTTTTCTCAATCAAGGAATATTTAGAAATTACAATAGATGCTCCAACCTCAAAATGTGTATTAATAACTGAAAGCATATAACTATAACTAATAGGTAAATTTGTGATGGCAGAATCCTTTTTACTAATCTTTAAATAACTAATTATTGAGTCTGTATTGTATTTCAAATTATTTCTAGATAATTTGACAAATTTAATTGATCCCATTGACCCTGATGTAGGTAACAAAAGAGATAAACTTTTGTTCAATTTTTTTTTTTTATTTATTTTGTTTTTCATTAAACTTTGATCAAAAAAAGTATATTTTTCAGAAGAAATATTTTTAAATATAGATTTTATTTTTTTTGACAGAAAAATATAATCTGGTTGATAATTTTTGAAAATTTTAAGAATATTTTTTTTAGTAGTTTTTGATTCTACAACGATACCTACATGATTATTCATAATACAAAATAAATACGCGAGTAATGAGCCAATAGAATTTTCTGAAACAATTAATATTAAAGACCTATTTTTTATTTTTTTTTTAATCTTATCTGTTTCTATTAAAACTTGCTTATAAGATAAATTGGAATATTCTTTATCAATTATTGCAATGTTTTTATTATATTTGTTGAAAGATTTAAATAATCTCATGTTAAAGAATTTTATTTTTTCTTAACTAATCTAATTATCTTTTTTGTTATACTATCAGAATCCAAACCATGATACTTTAGCAGATAATCATAAGTTCCTGTTGGGCCAAATTTATCTGGTAATGAAATTGTCAATAATTCTGTTTTAATTCTATTTTTTAATATTTTTTCAGCCATTATGCTGCCCAAGCCTCCAACTGATGTGTGCTCTTCAATTGTGACAATCTTTTTATATTTTTTAAATAAATTAGTAACACCTTCATCTATTGGTTTTAATGAGACAATATTAACTAACTCAGCGTAAATATTTAATTTTTTTAAAGCTTTAACCGATAGTTTGGCTTGACCTAATATAGACCCATGGGAAAGTATCAAAACATCCTTCCCTTTAGTAATTGTGATATTTTTACCAAATTTATATCTATAATTTTTTTCATATACATTTTTTGATCCAGGTATTCCAGTAAGTCTAATATAGCTTGGACCTCTATTATTGAATGCGTAATCGTCCAAAACTTTTCCTAATTCAGAGCAGTCCGCAGGACATGTAACATTAAGATTAGGGATTGTTCTCATGATGGCAATATCTTCTAACCCAAAATGACTGTTACCTAAAAAACCCATCGATAGACCACTACCTAAAGCGACAAGATTTACATTATGCTTCATATAGCCCAAATTCATTCTTATTTGTTCACTTGCCCTCATAGAAAGAAAAGGAGCAAATGAGGTAACAAAAACTTTAAAACCTTCGTCTGCAAGACCAGCTGCAACACCAACTAAATTTTGTTCACTTATTCCCACAGAAATATATTGTTTAGGAAATTCTATTTTAAACCTCGCTAAACCAGATGATCTTCCTAAATCCGCACTTAAAACCATTAGTTTTTTATTTTTTTTAGCTATATTAATCATGAACTGACCGAACATAGCCCTAGGTCCCATCCTTAACCATTGTTTTGCATCAGTTGAATTAAAGTTCATAAGTTAATTTTTATTTATTGATTTTATTGAATCAAGATAGAGGTTTTTTGTTAGTCTACCATGGTGCCAATCATTGTTATTTTCCATAAAATTAACACCTTGGCCTTTTGTTGTTTTTGCTATTATTGCAGTAGGCTTTGTTTTTGAATTTTTTTTAAACGCTTTTATTAAGGCAGGAATATTATGTCCATCACAGCTATTTACATTCCAGCCAAAACCTAGCCATTTTTTTTTCATTTCTTCAAAATTCATCATTTTGTTTATAGCTCCATCATTTTGATGGCCATTACAATCAACGACTATAAATAAATTATTCAGATTATTTTCAGTAGCCGTTATTGCTGCTTCCCATACAGAACCCTCGTAACACTCACCATCCCCAACAACAACAATAATTGAATTATTTATCTTTTTTTTTTATATGAAATAGCTAAGCCCACACCAAAGGATAGACCTTGACCCAAACTTCCGTTAGACGTTTCTATTCCTATAGACTTATTCATGATTGGATGAGCGATAAAATCACTTCCATTCTTTTGAAATTTAAATATATCTTTTTGATCTTTAATAAAATTTTTACAATACAAAGTTGACAATAGTGCTAAAAAGCCATGACCTTTACTTAATATAAATCTATCTAGGGGCTTAGATACTTTTATATTAAAGTTGGAATATATCACTGCTAAAATTTCAACCATCGATAAAGCCCCACCAATATGTGATGGTTCTCCACTATTATAACTGATATCTAAAATAGTTTTTCTAATTTTATAACTTAATTTTTTAATTTTTTTAATTTTATCTAACACTCCATCCCACCATCCATAAAAATTATTTGTCCATTTATATATTCAGAATTTTTTGAAGATAAGTAGAGTATTAAATTTGCTACATCTATTGGATCACAAGCTTTTTTCATAAAAGATCTAGAAATAAGCGCATCTCTAGATTTTGAGTCCATTTTTTTTAACATCTTTGTATTAGTAGCATTAGGGCAAATTCCGTTAACTCTAACTTTATAATTTGAAAATTCATTTGCCATAATTTTTGTAGCGTGCATCATTGCTATCTTGCTACATCCGTACGCAAGAGTTCCTCTATCAGCTATTTTAGCTGATACAGAGCCAATATTAATAATGGATGGCTTTTTTGATTTTTTTAAATACTTAAGAACTAATTGAGTTAATCTTATTTGTGAAAAAAAATTGATATCAAAAATCTCTTTTAGATTTTTTTGAGAAGTCATTTCTATAATTGATCCAGAGGCTTTTCCAGCATTGTTAACTAGAATATCTAGTTTTTTTTTATTAGAAAATGCATTTTCAACCTGTGTTTTAAGATTAATCTCATCCGTTAAATCTGATTCTATGATAGAAATATTATTGGATAATTTTTTAACATACTTATTAAATTGTTTATCTGATTTTCTTACTAAGCAAATAACGTTTGCATTATTCTTCAAAAATAAACTTACTATTGATCTCCCAATCCCACCGTTAGCACCTGTTATTAAAGCTGTTTTACCTTTAAGCATAAATGATTTACTTCCTAAAAATTTTTTTTTTATATTTAACTTTTTCTAGTAATTTAATTATACTTTCTTTTTTTATATTTCTTAAATAATTTTTTTTTCTTAAATTTAAAGCTCTTATAACTGAATTTGATGTAAAATAGGCCTCTAAAATATTGTTACCTAAAACTTTTACACAATTATCCCAATTTTCTTTTTTATTTAAATTTATTTGCTTATTTTCTAAAGCTAATAAAAATTTATTTTTATTAAGTTTTTTTATTATGACCTCAACTTTAACAGCTTTTGTAAAACAAGGCATATAACTATCACCTGGAATCATTGCATTTAAAATTAATTGCAAATTATTTTTCATTAATAAATTTTTATTTAATTTTAAATTCATTTATTTATAAATTTTTTTAAATTTTTTTTTATATGATCAGATATCATTAGTGATACAGCCTGTACAGTTGATGCAATATTAACTCCAGAAGATGAAGGAAAAATGCTGCTATCAATAATAAATAAATTTTTAACATCATGACACTGTCCAAATTTATTTACTACAGAATTTTTTTTAGATATACCCATTTTTGCTGTTCCAACAAGGTGCCATCCAGTATTTCTAACTGGTCCAAAAGCTAAAACCCGTTCTGCACCCGCCGTTTTAAATAACTTTTTACACTGGTTGACGCCATGTGAAAGCATTTTTTTTGTATTTTCTGATAGTTTATAATTTATTTTAACTCCAGGCATTCCACTGCTATCTTTATTTTTGTGATCTAGTTGAACATAATTATTTTTATCTGGTGTATCTTCACAGATTATTGCTAAAGGAATTGTACACCCAAAGTAACTAAATAAATTTTTAAAAAAATATTTACCAAAACTAATTTTGTTGAATTTTTTTAAATAATGAAAGGATTCAAGGGGGCCAGGAGATTTTAAAAGCTGGATAGTGTAACCTCTTTTAAAGCCTCTCTTTTTTTTTGTTTCATAAAATTCATGACTATATATTGCACAACCCTCAGCCCCTTCATTTGTTGCTAGAAATTTATTAAAGTAACCTTCAACATATCCAAGTGGGTGCAGCATTAAGTTTTTACCTAATTGACCTGAAGTATTTCCAAGTCCATTAGGAAATTTTTTATTTGAAGAGTTAAATAATATTCTTGGTGTACCAATACCATTAGCAGCTAATAATATTATTGATGCTTCTAAAAATATTTTTTTATTATTTTTATCTAGATAAATGACGCCAGTTGCAATATTTTTTGATGACATCTTGATTTTCAAGACTCTACAATTTGGCTTAATGATTACTCCATTCTTGACAGCTTTATTTAAATATATTTCAACAGCGGTGGGTCTAATACCCTTTTTGAATTTTTTTGAATTTTTGATAGCCGAATAAGAAGGCCACCAGTGCCAACCAAGTTTATTAAATGCTTTTGCTAATAAATTTCCAGAATACCCTATATCAAGAGGTGGTAGTAGATTTTTGATTTTAGGATAAGCGGGGTCACCTGTTAGACCGGATACTCCAACCATTTTATCATTTAAGTTATAGTATTTTTCTAAATCATAATAATCAAATAGCCAATTAGACCCTATGTTATCAATTTTTTTTGTATTGAAGTCTGATGGGTGAAATCTAGGGTAGTGACCAGAATAAACTAGAGTTGAACCACCAACAGCATTGTAGTTTGCTATAGAAATAGGAGAATTGTCACTATTTATTGGATAGTCTGATTTAAACTTTCTTTGATTGGGGTCTATATTAAAATCTTTATATTTATTTATTTCACGATTAATATTATTAAAAGAGTATTCTTTTTTATTGATTAAAGGCCCTTGTTCTAGGCAAGTTATTTTAAGATTTAATTTACTTAGGTTCCATGCAGAAGCAGCACCAGACGCACCAGTTCCTATAATAAGGATGTCCGTTTTCTCTCTTTTCATTATACAAATTATTTTTTTGGAATATATTGATCTAAAATTTCTGGTATTGTGATTATCATTTCTGCCTCACATGCTATCTCTCCAGAGACAATACCTTTACCTAGGCCCTTACAAAGTCCTCTTTTCCAAGACAATACTTTGGTTTCTATCTCAAGCTTTTCTCCTGGCAATATTTCCCTTCTAAATCTTACTGTATGAGAAATAGCGTGTGTTACTTTGCCTTTATTACCAGGTAAAGTAGTAATAGCTACAGTCAGCATTTGAGCTAATGCTTCAAGCTGTAAGGCCCCAGGCACGTTTGGGTGCCCAGGAAAATGAATTGGAAAGAACCATTCATTATTAGTAAAATTTTTATAACCATTCGCCATTTTTCCTGGAATTACTTTTGTAACGTAATCAATCATTAAAAATGGATATCTGTTTGGTTGATAATCCAGTAATTCAATACTATTTAAACTTTTATTTTTCAAGTTATCAAATTTTAACCTTATATTTCTTTAAAATTTTTTTCCCAAATTCATACGAGCTAAAATCAATTATATCATCCATTTCAAGCGTGATTTTAAAAGCTTCTTCCAAGGATCCTATCATTGACATGTGGCCAACAGAATCCCACTGTGGAATAGAATTGTATTTAAGTTTTTTTAATTTTTCTTTTTTTATTTTAAAGGATTTTATAAAAACCTTATCATATTTGTCAGTTGTTTTTTCTTTCATATAAAAATGTATTTAATTTTGATTAAAAAAATAATTATATCAAACTATTATTTTTTTCATATTAAATTATTTTATATTTAGATAGGACTTTTCTAGACTTGATATAGATCCATCATAGCTACACAGAAGGCTTTTATTGGGTTTGTTGGTTCTAATATAGGAAATTAGATTTTCTGAGTTTTTTTTAAGATCCTCATAAAATAAACTTGAAGCCTCTTTAATATTTAATTTAAAAGATATAAAATTTTTATATTTATAAAAATTTGCTACATTTTTTTTTAAAAATACTTTATCACAATTTTTAGTCATACCTGAGAAATCACATAACTCTCTTCTTCTTGCTAAGAATGAGTAAGTTTTTTCAGAACTAATATTTTTTCGATTTGTATAAATCAATGGAAATTTTAAATTTAAACGATAATCTACATTAAGTAAATCTTCAATATAATGAACATGAGTTAATGATCGACTATAGTGATGACCTAAAGTAATAAGTTCAAAATTATCTTCAATAAAGTATTTCCACAATGAGTTTTTTGCAGTCCCATTTAAACTATTTAACTTTTTATATTTTTTGAAATTATTTCCAAAACATAAAAAAGAATACAGAGGGTGAGAAGTACGCAAATGAGAATATTTCTTTAAAAGAATATTTCCTAAGACACCACTTTGACCTGGACTATTAATAATATGAAATTTTTTTTCTGGAATACAGTCAAAGTTGAATACAGGAATTACTAAATTGCCAAATCTTCCAATTCTTTTTATAAAATAATTTAATATAAGCTCTGTTGTTTCAACGTAGCTAATATTTTTTGGTTTTAACTCTTTTACCAAAAGAAGAAAATCTACACCTAAATAAATATTTTTGTTATTAAACTTTAATTGATCTAATATTATTTCTAGTGGGTCTAAGTTTATTTTTTGTTTCATGGGTTTTTTTGTCTAGTTTGATTTTTTTTGAAAACATCAGGTTAAACGCGATGAATATCCATCATGTAAATTAATTAAGTAAAACAAAGTTGCAGAAAAACTTAATGTTAATTTTGATGTGTGTATATGATGATCTGTATAAATGAAATAATTAAATTTTAATATTTACGCAGTGTTTGTAGCAAATTGTGTGAATCGAAAACACATACAATTTCTATTATCTCATTGTTCCTTCTTGAGCACCATAATTTAAACTATCTTTAGTTGTTTTATTTCTATCAACTTGTTTGTCTTTTTCTTGGTGTTTGGAGTGCTTGTCATACCCACCAGTTTTCATTAATTTATCTTTCTCAAGGTTACCATATTTTTTATTTAATCTATCTAACCATCCCATAGTATGTGCCTTTAGTTCCTCCTCATCTATTGAGGTCATATTTAAACTAAAATCTTGTCTTTCGGTAATGTCAGTTAAAAATTTATCAATATCTGTTATAAATCCATTTTCAATTGCATGATCCCACATTCCCGTTTCTGGTAAAGGAAGTAAAAAACCTGCACTTGGATAAACATTAAGGTTTTCAAGTTTTGTCATGGTTTCATCAATAGTTTCTTTTGTTTCTTCAGGATATCCAATAACCAAACTAGTATTAGTAATTAATCCTGCTTCTCTACAAATCTTTACTTGTTCATGAAAATATTCAGATTTAACTTTTTTATTCATTGTTTCTAATATTTTATCATTTCCAGATTCTAGAGAGTATCCTGCTGAAACACACCCAGCTTCAACAAATTTTTTAGCCAAATTTAATCTTCTCTCTCTAGGAATTGGATTCCCTTTTGCATCTACATCTTTTCCCATAAGGTCAGCTCTTATTGCGCAAGTCCAATGAACTTTTAAATCTGCTTCAATTAATGCGTCTAAAAATTTTTCAGCGGGACCAATTTTGTGAAATGATAATTCATCCCAAAAGTTAAAAAAATTTGCTCCATACGTTTCTTTAAGGTGTCTTATTTCTGCTACAACATTCTCTGCAGAACGGTGTCTGTAAGGGTCATGCCAAAAAACATAATGACAAAAAGTACATTTAAATACACATCCTCTTGCAGTATTTATTGGCATTGTTACAGCCTTGTCCTTAGGGTAGAACCATGCATGGGAGGCCCCATGTTTCATTCCAGTTTTTAAATAATGCTGAACATTAAATAATTCCCAATCTGGAAATGGAAAATCATCAATATTTTTTACCGCTTTTCTTTTCCCATTATTAATTATTAAATTTTCTTTAGATCTGTAGATTATCCCAGGCACTCCAGTTCCTTTTATGGTTGAAGGATAGCCTTTATTTGCGTGAGGAATTTCTACTCTTGGCTCATTAATTATTCCTAAAGGTGTATCAGATTCCAGTGCATCAAAAACTTCTTTTATAGTTATTTCACCCTCTCCATAAACAACAATATCAACCTTTGTAGTTTGAAAAAGGACTTCAGGAATACTGCCACCAACAGAGTTTCCAACTATTACTTTTGTATCTGGTTGATGTTTTTTTATTGTATTGATGCACCATTTCATCCATCTGTAGTGCGTAACAATGCTTCCAACACAGATTACATCATATTTATTTTCTTTAAAATAATTTTCAATATAGTCGTCTTGAAGTTGGTCTCCATCAATGTCTAGTAGATCAAAGGAATATCCTTCTTGTTTAACATAGGTCATAACATATCCCAGACCTACCGGTAAAAACAAATGATCACTTCCAAGTCTTAAGCTGGGGTTTATAAATAGAATTTTCATCATTAAATAAGATCAACAATATTTGTATTATTTACTTTTGTCCAATATTATTTATAGAGAATTTAAGTCTACTTCTCATTTTCTTAGGTTTTTATTGGTTGTTTAGTTTTTTTTTAAATTAACAAAAAATATTGTATATATTTTTAGTAGACTAATTTATGTTTTTTTAAGATTTTATATATTTGGTTAGTGATAGAATAATTTTTTTTCGTATATTTTGAAATAGCCTGCAAATCATTTTTACCATCAGAGTATTGTAAGAAATCTAAATAGCTCATAGCTTCAGGGACGTATTTACGACCTCCTGAATATCCTGAAATTGTGGTATGTAACTTTCTTTTTGATAACATGGGTTCACATAAATAAACACTTCTAGGTATTATTTTTTCTTGGAGTATTTCAATCGCTTTTTTTGCTACTTCGAATCCTCCTGTAAGACCTTTTTTTGTTACTACTTTAAAATCATCTAGAGAAGTATGATATTCTTTATATCCACCATAGCCTGATCTAAAAATTGATGTAATAGGTAAATCTATTCCGGGAGAGAGGTACTGTCTCTCATCAGAACCTCTGTCTAAAAAAGGTTTTTTATCAAATTTAATTTTTTTTATTTTATATGTCTCTAATAATGCTTTATCACTCAGAGAATTGCCATACTTTGTAAGCATGCATGAATGTTTTCGATCATCACCAATACAAGTAAGGTTATAGCCACCAATTACATTTTTTTTAAGATTTTCAAGATTTTGACTTAGATAAGTTATTGATCCAATTGTTTCAGGAATAAAAATAAATCTTAGGGTTTTTAAATTTTTTTTATTTTGAAAGTAATTAATCAAGCTCATAGAAACTATGGGACCTGATAATTCATTATTTGCCATAGAAGGGTGGCATACATATGTTGAAATTAATATTTCTTGTTTTGATTCACCCTTAATTACTAATTCACCATAACTTAACCGTCCCTTTTTTAGTCTTGATTTTATTACAACTTTAAAAGAGTCTTCTTTATTATAATTTTTTTGTAATTCTTTTTTATGTTCGTGTGTTGTACTAAATCCCCAATATCTTTTATAATAAGAATGCACGTAGGGAATTGCTTTTGGCATATTGGGTATTGAATATATCCTTTCTAATAAACTACTTAGCTTAAGGCTTTTGTTTATCGGATAAGAGTATCCGAGGAGATGTAAATTATTTTTTTTGAAATCAATAATTTTTTTATTATTTTTATCAAGAATATATGCATCATTAATTTCCCATTCTAGTGGTATTTTCCAGTCAAAAACTTTTGTACCAGACTGGACGTGATTAATTTTTAATTTTGGAAATTCTTTTTTTATGATTTGGAGAGTTTTTACCGTCCCTTTTCCAGTAATACTTCTGCAAATCGGAAATAAAATGTCTCTTGCAAGATTATAATATTTTTTAACAGGCATAGTTTGATTTAATTAGAATTTTTATTCAATTACTATACATGAGTATAAAAGACAACTTTAAATTGTTATTATTACTCAAGGCACTCAGGATGGGTATAGATAATGAACAAAGCAAGCAAGTAGCATGTTTTAATTAGCATAATTATTATGTGGAATGAGTATTTAAAGTTATAATATTTTCTCAATTGGCAATTAATTTAAATTGATATAATAATTAAGTATAATTAATTTTAATACAAAAGGTATTTTTTCTCTATACACTTATTGTCATAAAAACTTACAATCAATTGTTAATATTTAAATTTAAAAAATCATCAAAAATCTCAGTAAGAGTTGCGAAACTCACACATAGTCCTTTTTTATTTAATTTATTTAATCAATCAATCAAAAAAGGATTTTCCATAACAACAGATAGGGTAGATCATAAGACTCACTCAAATTGGTTTAAAAATAAATTAAAAGATGAATTTACGCAGATTTATATTGTTTATTTGAATTTAAGTAAAATTGGATATGTTAGATTTGAAGAATTTTCTCAAAATAAATATAAAGTTTCAATTGCTAATCATCCTAATTTTATAGGTAAGGGCTATGGTTCAATTATTTTAAATTTAGCTATTAAAAAATTTGTTACGCATAAAGTAAATGTATCCCTCCATGCATTAATAAGAAAAAATAATATACCCTCAATAAAAATTTTTACTAAAAATAATTTTGTAATTAAAAAAAAAATTCCAAAAGTATTATCTAATGAGCCTATAAAAGATCTATTATGTTATGAATTAAAACAAGAATTAAAAAAAAAAGAAATATTATTTTTAGGCTATACAGATAAAAGAACCATTTTAATTAAATTTCTTGAGAAAAAAAAATTTAAAGTTATTCAACATGGAAATAAAAACTTGAACTTAAAAAAATTAAATAAATATTTCTGTATTATATCTTTCGGTTATAAAAAAATAATAAAACAAAATATAATTTCAAAATTAAAAAAACCTATATTAAACTTACATATAGCTTATTTGCCATACAATAGAGGAGCTCATCCAAATTATTGGTCTTTTGCAGAAAATACTCCCAACGGAATCTCCATACATGAAATTGACAGAGGTATAGATACGGGTAAGCTAGTTCTTAGAAAAAAAATGATGTTTAAAAATATTAAAGAAAAAACATTTCAAGAAACCTATGAAATTTTAAAATCTGGTATAGAAAAACTCTTTATACAAAATTATTCACTATTAATTGATGGTTTGTACAAGGCTGAACAATTAAAATTAAAAGGGACTATCCATTACCAAAAAGAACTGCCAAAAAATTTGACAAATTGGAATGTAAAAATTCTTGATTATTTAAAAAATAATATTTAAAAATCTTTTAATAAGATTCTAGACCCAATTGAATAGTTTTTCTTTGAAATTTTGTTTAAAATAAATTCCCATTTGTCTGCAGGTAAGCTATATCCAGGTCTTATTCTTTTTATGTTTTTAATAGAAAATTTTTCACCTATTTTTATTTTTTTAATTACATAAATAGATCTTTGAAATTTCCTATTTTTAAGTTCACCACTATTTCTAAAAAAATAATTCTTACCTATTAAAGTCCAAGCTTTCATCATATCTTCTTTAAATTTTTTAATTTCTTTACCTTTAATTGAAAATTCAATATCCAAACCTTTTTTTTGACCATCTAAAGCAATGTGTTTTTCTACAACTCTTGCACCTCTAGAAATAGCCAACATTGCAGTAGTATTATCTGTTGAGTGATCTGAAAAACCTATTTCACAGTTAAATTTTTTTTTTAAGATATCTATATTATTTAGATTAAAATCTTCATTTTTTGCAGGGTACGAGCTTACACAATATAATAATACTAATTTCTTGCAGCCAGCTTTTTTTGCTACCTTATAAGCTTTGCTTATTTCATCCAAAGTAGCTAATCCCGTTGAGATAATTACTGGCTTCCCTGTTTTGCAAATTCTTTTTATCAACGAACTATCTTTCATTTCAAAAGAAGAAACTTTGTATAATTTACTATTTAATTTTTTAAGAAGGTCCAGCGCCTCGTCGTCATACGGAGTACTAAAGCAAGGCATCTTAATTTTTTTTGAATAATCAAATAATTTTTTTTGCCAATGTAGTGGTGTTTGAGCTTTTTTATACAAATCCCACAATTTATAACCTTTCCAAAGGCCATCTTTTATTACAAAATCTCTTTGTGAAGAGTTAATTGTCATGTTTTCAGGGCCATAAGTTTGAAGCTTAACTATATCAGCACCATTTTTTTTTGCTGTGAGTATTAATTTTTTAGCATTGCGTATTGAACCATTATGGTTGGCAGAAATTTCTGCAATCAAAATAGGTGGTGAATTATGATCAAATATATTTTTTATAATTTTTTTCATTTATAATTACTTATAACTATTTAGATAATTAGTATTTGTATTTTTACTATTTATAATTATATATAGTTGCTATGCAAAAAAATAATAATTATCTTTTAATTATCTCCAAAATAGAGAAACTAAGATCAAAAAACAATGTTAATTGGATGAATATTTTAAGATTAGCATTTAAATTGGATCCTAAGAGTGCATCAAAAATTATGCAAAAAATTAATTATGATGATAAAAAAATTTCTGATTTGTTAAAAAAATTGAGTTAGTTTAATTATTAAAGAGCACAACAATTTTTGTATTTTTTTATATTTTTCAAAACTAATTTTATAGACAAAATAATAGTTTAATATATATCTCGTCTTATGGTGAAATCATTAGCAAATACTCAAGAAAAATTTTGGAAGGGCGTATTTGGCATAAAATACAAGAGTAGAAATGAATCGACAATTTTAAAAACTAGCAATAAATTTTTTTTTAAGAAATGTTTAAAAAAGACACAAAAAAATAAAATTAAATCCATGATTGAGTTTGGTCCAAACATTGGATTAAATATAATAGCACTTCAAAAAATTCTTAAATTAAAAAAAATTAGAGGTGTGGAGATTAACAAAATTGCTTATGAAAATTTAGCAAAACTTAAGGATGTTGAGGCCATAAATAAATCTGTTTCAAGTTATAAATCAAAAAATAAGTATGATTTGGTTTTAAGCAAAGGCTTTTTAATACACATAAATCCAAACCAATTAAATCAAACTTATAAAAATATTTATAACTCTTGTTCGGCTAATGGGTATATTCTTATAGCAGAATATTATAGCCCTAAACCAGTGGCGATAGACTATAGAGGCAACAAGAATGTTTTATTTAAAAGGGATTTTGCAACAGAGATGTTAAAAATATTCAAAAAAAAAATAAATTTAATTGACTATGGTTTTGCATATCATGGAGATAAACACCCACAAGATGATTTAACTTGGTTTTTATTCAAAAAAAATGGTTAAATTAATCTATTGTAAGGTTTGCTTATACCCTAACACCAAGCCACATCTTACTCTTAATAAAGAGGGTATTTGTAATGCCTGTACATCTGTTGTTTCCAAAAAAGATATTAATTGGAAAAAAAGAGAACAAGAATTTTACGATATCATAAAAAAATTTAAAAAAAATTCTAACACCAATCATGATTGTGTAATACCTGTTTCAGGTGGAAAGGACAGCACCTATCAAGTTGTCAAAGCACTAGAGTTTGGCTTAAACCCTCTTTGTGTCACTGCAACTACAGATTCGTTGACAGATATTGGCAGAAAAAATATTGAAAATATAAAAAATTTAGGAGTAGACTACATAGAGGTAACACTTAATCCTGTTGTTAGAAAAAAAATTAACAAATTCTGTTTAGAAACAATCGGTGATATATCTTGGCCTGAACATGTTTCTATTTTTACACTTCCCATAAGAATTGCCGCTCAACATAATATCAAATTAATTATATGGGGAGAAAATTCCCAAACAGAATATGGAGGTCCAGATGAAGATGCAAAAAAGAGTATTTTAGATCATAATTGGCTCCAAGAATTTGGAGGTATGGGAGCATTGAGAGTTGATGATCTAATTTCTATTGAAGGGATAGATGAAAAAGATTTAATTTTATATCGATATCCAGATATTGATTTACTTAACAAATTAGAAATACACGCTATATTTTTAGGATACTATTTTAATTGGGATAGTTACGAAAATAAAATAGTTGCAGAAAAAAATGGCTTTATCCCCTGGCACAAGAAGGTTGAAGGAAACTACTATGATTTTGAAAATTTAGATAATTATCAAACTGGAATTCATGACTATTTTTGCTTTTTAAAATATGGGTATGGTAGGGCTTCCGCCCAGCTATCTACAGAAATTAGAAAAAATAGGATTACACGCGATAAAGCCTTAGAATTCGTGAAAGAGTATGGTGAAAACTTCCCACACCAATATTTGGGGAAAGATATAGAAAAAACTCTAGAAGAGATAAATCTATCTTTAGAAGAATTTATAAAAATTTGTGATAAATTTACTAATAAAAAAATATTCAAAACCAACTCTGATGGAATTTTGATTAAAGATGATAATTTAAGTTTACAAAAAATTAATCACGATAACTAATTTTAATATGTTAAAAAAAAGGGTAATTCCTACCTTGCTTTTTAAAGACAATGTACTTGTTAAAGGTAAAAATTTTTTATCAGATAGACCTGTTGGAAGTGCAATAGAATCCATACAGATATATGATTTTAGAGAAGTAGATGAATTGATATTTTATGATATTCTAGCTACCAAAAAAGATCAATGTCCTGATTATAACTTAATTTCTGAAATATCGAAAGAATGCTTTGTTCCATTAATAATAGGTGGAGGAATTGATAATTTAAAAATTATTGAAAAATTATTGAGAGTTGGCGCAGACAAGGTGTCAATTAATACTGCAGCTTCGTTAAATCCAAATTTTTTAAAATTAGCATCCAAGGAGTTTGGCTCACAATGTATAGTTGCTAGTTTAGATTATAAGAAAAGTGACCATTATAAAGTATATATTAATTCTGGATCATTAAGCATGGAAAGTAATGTTTTTGAGATGGCTAAAATTTTTGAACAAACTGGGTGTGGAGAGATTATTATAAGCTCAATTGATAATGATGGTGTACAAATTGGATACGATCTTGGAACAATCAAGGAGGTAAAAAAACTAATTAAAACACCAATTATAAGTTCTGGTGGTTGTGGATCTTATGAGGATATGTTTCAAGCATTTGTTCAAACGGATATAGAAGCTGTTGCCGCTGCATCAATATTTCATTTTTCAAAAATGACTCCTAAGGAAGCAAAAAAATATTTAAATCAAAAAGATATTAATGTCAGAATATAAAGAAAAAAGAATATGTGTAATAGATTTTGAGACTGGAAATATTGGCTCTATCTCAAATTTACTAGAAAAATTGAAATTAAATTATTATGTATCTAATAAAAATGAAGATATTGAAAAAGCAACACATTTGATATTACCAGGAGTGGGATCTTTTTCAGTTGCAATGAGTAAATTAAAAAAAAAAGTAGATCTTTCTTTTTTAGAAAAAGAAGTCTTGGGTAAAAAGAAACCTATCCTTGGAATTTGTGTTGGAATGCAGCTAATGGCAGATATTGGAAATGAATTTGGGTTTAATAAAGGTTTAGGATGGATTGAAGGAAGTGTTGATTTGATAGATAGCAAGGGAATGTCCTTACCTCATATAGGGTGGAATGAGGTCAAATTTGAAAATAACAATGATTTATTTGATAAAATTCAAACAGGTCATGATTTTTATTTTGTTAATAGTTATTATTTTAATTTAAAGAATTCAGGCAACATGATTGCTTCAACTGAATATGGAATAAGATTTCCATCAGCCATAAATAAAGAAAACGTATTTGGTGTCCAATTCCATCCAGAAAAAAGCCAAAAATTTGGAAGACAATTAGTTTTAAATTTTATTAACAAGACCTAATTAAATTGCTAATTATTTTGTTAGAGTATAAAAATGTTTGATTTTAAAGATACAGCAAATTATTAAGCTAGAGAAAATAACTTATGAAAAATATTTTTTACAATAAGCAATTCTTAGATAGTTCTGACTTAAAAGAAGTTCAAAAATCTTTAAAAGAAAAACTTATAACCACAGGCCCCTACGTAAAAAAACTAGAGCTAAGTTTACAAAAATATCTTGGAGTAAAAAATGCTATTTCCTGCTCTAGTGGAACAAGTGCAATTTTTATGGCCCTAAAATCAATAAATTTAAAAAGAGGAGATAATATTATAATACCTGCAATAAATTTTGTAGCATCAGTAAATGTTGCAGAAATGTTAGGTGCCAATATATATTTGGCTGATATCGACATTAATACTGGGCAAATGACTCCCAAAACTCTCAAAGAGTGTATAAAATTTAATAAATTAAAAAAAATTAAGGCCGTTGTAACAATGTATTTAGGTGGTAACCCAAATAATATAATTGAATTTTACAAACTAAAAAAAATTTTTAAATTTTTTTTAGTTGAGGATAGCTGTCATGCTTTAGGTGCTAAATATTTTTTCAAAAAAAATTTTTTAATGGTTGGCTGTAGTAAGCATTGTGATATATCTACATTTTCATTGCATCCGGTAAAATCTATCACTTCTGGTGAGGGTGGTATAATTACTACAAATAATAATACAATTGCTTCTAAAATTAAATTGCTTCGATCTCATGGAATGTTCAAAGATATAAATGTTAAGAATAATAATGAATATTGGAAATATGATATAACAATTCCTAGTTTAAATTTTAGATTGTCAGATATAAATGCTTCTTTAGCATACTCGCAGTTAAAAAAATTAAATAAATTTATAAAAAATAGAAATAAACTATTTTTAAATTATCAATTACAATTTAAGAATATTCAAAACTTTATCAAAGTTATCGTTAGCCCTAAAAATACAGTTTCAGCGAATCACTTAATGATAGTGTTAATAAATTTTAAAAAATTAAAGATTGACAAAAATACTTTTATAAAAGAAATGATTAAAAATAAAATTTTTCCTCAATTTCATTACATACCAATATATAAATTTACTTATTATAAACATCTTCAAAATAAGTATGAATTTACAAGTTCAGATAGCTATTATGATAGTGCATTGAGTTTACCTTTGTACTATAAGTTAAGCGAGAAAGATTTGATTAAAATAACTAGTGTAGTTAAAAAAATAATTAACAAATATGCAATATAATTTATTTAAGAATAAAGTTATCTTAATTACCGGAGGCACAGGTTCTTTTGGTAATTCTTTAATTAAATATTTATATAACTCAAAAATCAAACCCAAAAGAGTTGTTGTGTTCAGTAGGGATGAATTAAAACAATTTGAAATGAAAAAAAAATTTAATGAAAAAAAATACTCTAGCTTGAGATTTTTTTTAGGAGACGTAAGGGATAAAGATAGACTTCACAGGGCTTTGGAGGGTGTTGATGTTATAATACACGCTGCTGCACTTAAACAAGTTGATACAGCAGAGTATAATCCAATTGAATATATTAAAACAAATATTATGGGAGCTCAAAATATTGTTGAAGCGGCCTTAGATAGTAAAGTTCAAAAAGTCATTGCACTATCAACAGATAAGGCTTCCTCGCCTATAAACTTATACGGAGCGACAAAACTTTGTTCAGATAAACTTTTTACATCCGCAAATAATATTAAAGGTAAACAAAATATTAAATTTAGTGTGGTTAGATATGGCAATGTATTTGGTAGTAGAGGCTCAGTAGCTCCAGTATTTTCCATGATTAAAGAAAATGAAAATTTTCTTATAACTGACCCTAATATGACAAGATTTAATATTACTTTGAGAAAAAGTATTGAAATGGTTCTTTGGACTTCAGAAAATATGAGAGGCGGTGAGATATTTGTTCCAAAAATTCCATCATATAAAATATTAGACTTAGTCAAAGCCTTTAGCAAGAAAGGTAAAATTAAATTAATTGGGTTAAGAGCTGGTGAAAAAATTCATGAAGAAATGATTTCCATTAATGAAGCACCAAATACAATTGATTTAAATCAATATTATGCAATTCTTAGTGATAAATTAAAAAAAGATGTAAAATATTTAAAAGCAAAATATGTTAAAAAAAATTTTTGTTATAGCTCAGGGGATAACCCAGATTTTATGTCTGTAAATGATATAAAAAAATTAATAAAATCTGAATTAATCTTAAAAATTTAATCCAAAATGTTAACATTTATAATGGTGCAAGCAAGATTAGGTTCTGTGCGCTTCAATGACAAGGTTTTAAAAAAAATTAATAATCAAGAGATAATAAAGATACAATATAAAAGGTTACAAAAAATAAAATCTAAAAAAAAAATAATTTTTTTAATTCCTGACAATAAAAAAAATATTACTTTAAGAAAATTTCTTAAAAAAAATAAGATAGAATATTTTTTAGGAAGTGAAAAAAATGTTTTAGACAGGTATTACCAATCAGCAACAGAACATAAGGCAAAATTTATAATAAGATTAACGGCAGATTGCCCTTTAATTGATTATAGACTTGTAGATAAATTAATAACTCTTTTTAAAAAAAAAAAAGTTGACTACGTATCCAATATTATCAAAAGAACTTTCCCCCATGGAATGGATATGGAAATGTTCACTTATCGTACGCTTGAAAGGCTATGGAAAGAAGTAAAAAGTAAAGATGATAAAGAACATGTTACTTCGTATTTAGTAAAAAATAAAAATAATTTTTCTACTAAAAATTTCATAAATTCAAAGAATCAATCGAGTTATAGAATTACAGTTGACTATGCAGAGGATTTGAGGGTGATATCTAAAATTATAAATCACTTTAAAAAAAATATCTATTTTTCATCCAACCAAATTGTAAATTTTTTAAAAAATAACTCAGATGTTACAAAATTGAACAAAATATTCAAATTGTATTAATTTCAAAATAATAGAAAATAAATATATATTTTAATATCTTTTTGATTATAATAAAAATTTCAAATCATTATATGTTATTTTAGCAACACAATATGCACTCAGACAATAACTGGTACGGACACCGATTTATACTTCTAAAATATTTAGAGATTAGAGAAAATTTATCAATTTTTGGATCTTTGCAGCATGGTGTTCACTTCGAAAAGTTTTTTGAGATTGAGGCTAACCAGGATGGTAGAACCTTAAATTTTGTTCCCAGATTATGTTGGAATAAAATTACAGAAAAAATTACTAAAAAAAAAGGAGATAAAAATATTATTTCGATTGGATCACCATTTTTATATTTAGTAAAAATTTTAGATTCTCAAGTTTATAATAAAAAAATTAAAAAATATAATGGTACTCTATTATTTCTGACACATTCAGATGCAGATCATAAAACGGATACTTCAGATATTAGGGATATAAAAAGAACTGTAAATAAAATAGAAAAAGAAAACAAAGGTCCCTATACAGTTTGTTTTTTTTATACAGATTTAAATAACAAAAATTCTTTTAATTTTTTTAAAGATAGAAAATGGAATATTGTATGTGCGGGCAATAAAAATGATGATTTAATGTTATTTAAAGTTCACAACCTCATAATGACTCATGAAAAATGTATTTTTACTGATTTTATGTCACCTCTTTTTTATTCCATGTATCTAAAAAAAAAAACTCAGTTTATAACTGAATCTGTAAAACCTCTTGTTGCGATTATGGATAAAAAAATTTTAGATGACATGAATAAAGTAAGGATAGTAAAACATCACTATTTTATAGATCATTACAAAAAAAAATTTCCCAGTCTTTTTAAGGATCATATCGATATAACTCAAGGTTATGAACATTCTAAGCGGTATCTTGGTTATGATTGTTTAAAAACAAAGAAAGAATTAAAAATAATTTTAGGATGGGACAGTTTTTTTAAAAAAAAATTAGCGAAATTATTTGCATTCCTGCTTGATATAAAATTTGGAAAAAATATAAGAATTGGTAAGCCTAGCGTAAAAAAAAATCTTGATAGGCTTTATAGGTATAATGTGAACCTTAAAGAATTAAATAATAAACAATTTTAGAAATGCTAATAAATTTAAGATAATCAACAGGGATGAATCAGATTATACATAAAATTAGATCAATTATAAATAAAGAACAAAAAAAAACATTTTTCTTTATAGTTTTGCTGATGATTGTAGCTGCATTCCTTGAGTTTTTAAGTATAGGCTTTATTATACCTGTAGTTTCTATTGTTGTAGATCAAAATATTCAAAATTCTTATATCAATTTTGAATTCTTAAATAGTTTTATTAAAAACCAATCATCTAATCAATTATTATTAATCACATTTTTCCTATTTTTTTTAATTTTTATTATAAAATTTTTTTTTTCTGTATTTTTTTTATATAAGAAAAATGACTTTATCTTTCAAGTAAGAAACTCTATATCTATAAAAATATTTAAAAGTTTTCTAAAAAGACCTTATGATTTTCATCAACAAAACAATTCATCTAAACTTGCTATAAATTGCAAATATGAGGTTGAACAATTTACAGCAAACATACTCATTTCTGGATTGGAGATATTAAGTGATATTGGGTTAATATTATCTCTTTTAATATTATTAATCTCATTAGAATTTAAGCTTACTATTATTTTAATTTCTACTTTTTTTTTATTTATGTACCTTTATCAATTTATTTTGAAAAAAAGATCTATGATCTGGGCGAATGAAAGACAAAAATATGATATTTTAATTAGCAAAGTGATACAAGAGGGCTTAGGATCCATTAAAGAAATAATTCTCAATTTTAAAGAAAATTATTTTTTAAAAAATTTTTCTCATTATTTACAAAGAAGCTTAGTTGCAAATGTAAGAGCACAAATGTCTTTTGAAATCCCAAGACCATTAATGGAATTAGTTGCAATTATCGCTTTTATTCTTATTTTTTATTTTTTGACATTTCTTGACTATGAAACATCTCGAATTATAACTCTTTTAGGAATTTTTGCTGCAGTCACATTTAAACTTCTACCTTGTTTTAATAGACTTATAGGATGCCTTCAAAGAATTAGATACGGACTGCCCGTTGTTGATTTTATATATAACGAACTAATGAATTCTAATAACCTTATAGAAGATGATAAAAATATTATTCAGGATAAAGATATTCAAAAATTTAAATTAAAAAAATTTATAGCCATAAAAAGCTTAAATTTTTCATATAAAGACTCAGAACAAAATAAAAAAATTATTTTTGATAATGCAAATTTTAAAATTGCAAAAGGTGAACTTATTGCAATAGTTGGTGAATCGGGAGTTGGAAAATCAACACTACTAAATTTAATTTCGGGACTGGTAAAAAATTATGAAGGTGACATTTTGATTGATAATCATAATATTAAAGAATTAAGGTCAATATGGACAAATCGTGTTGCATTTATAAGTCAAAATCCATTTTTCTTAGATGACAGCATTAAACATAATATTGCTTTTGCAGAAAATTCAGATGATTTAAGTTTAGATAAAATTTGGAGCTCTTTAAAATCAGCTCAACTTTATGATTATGTAAATAATTCAAAAGATAAATTGGAAACTGTGATTGGAGAAGATGGAACTAAAATGTCTGGCGGACAACTTCAAAGACTGGCAATTGCAAGAGCTCTATATCAAGACTCTGATCTAATAATCCTTGATGAGTCACTGAATGCTCTTGATCCTTCAAATGAAAATGAAATACTACAAATTTTAGCAAAACTCAAAAATGAAAAAACTATAATTTTAATTTCACACAAAGAAAGTTCACTAAAATATTGTGATCAAGTATTTAAGATTGAAAATAAGAAAATACTTTTAAAATAAAAGTTAAATCAAAAATTTTAAGAAATTTTATGATTTACAAATTCAATAAATTTTCTTATCTTTTTATTTAAACTACCAATATAAAACATTATAATAAGACTCGTTAATACGATAAATATACTAATAAATATTGTCATAAGTTTCGGCTTTTTCAAAATTTCATCTGCTTCATAATCTAAAGTTAAAAAATCTAAAGACCTTAAGCTATCCATATTAACAGATTTAATTGTATTTGCATTAGATTTGGTATCCAACTCCCCAGAATAGTCGTAATTTTTTAGTAAATGTAATGTCAAATATTGTTCAGTAATTTTCTCAAATAATTTATCATAAAAAGAGTTATTATCAATAAGATCTCCATTGGCATCTCTTTGTTGATTCAAAAAATCATAAATATATCGGTGCATTAAATCAGCTTTTAATTCTGTTTGCATGGTATTATCTGTGCCTGACATTTGTGTTTCTACCTTCTCCCACACTTCAATGAGATCAGATATATCGTCTACTCTTGGACCCGATAAACTTCTATCACTATTACCAACCATTTTTTTCATATTTTTTTTAGCAAGGCTTTTTTTAACTTCCAACATATCCCCAGCAAATTTCTCCATTGTATCAACTTTAAAAAGTAGTTCCGATTTTTTAATTATATCTGAATTTGGCATCATGCCGGCAAGCATAATATAGTAATTTCTCTTTTTTAAATTGAAGGTTTTAATTTCTGAATATATATAATCTTTGCATCTCTCCAATTCAGTTTTATTTTCGCTTACTAAATCAAATCTAAGAGCTCGGTTTTTGTCATAAGAAACTAAAACAGGTAAAACATTTGAAATCAGACCTAATTCTGTACATGCATTGGGAGTGTGTAAAACGTCAAAATTTAGCCTTTCAGCAAATATTTTTACCTGATCTATACCCTGTAAGGTAAATTCTCTAGAAATGACAGTTAGGTTAAAATTTGATCGAATATCAGTAATACTAAAAAAAATCTTTTTTTCATATCTATCACTATTTTGAGTGTCAATTAAAAATGTGAAAATTGATGAGAAGATTAAAGAAATAAATATTATAAAGTAAAGTTTTTTAGACAAAGAAGTTTCCTATCTATGATATAATTTTTTTTTAGATATTATATATATGTTTTTAGATTCAATACTACAAAAATAACCATGTTTGATCATTTTATAGAGCCACCACTTTTAATTTCTTTAATATTAGATATTGGAAATTACATGGTTTTTTTTATTCTTTTTTACATAGCCAGACAAGCAAAAATAATTAATTCAAACTTATTTGCTCTAGCAGGATTAATGTTGCTAACCCCTTTCTTTGGAAATGGTTTTCTATTTTCATGGACACAATTGCCGGACCAGTCAAAATATTTAAAAATGGCTCAAGAAATTAGATCGAATTTTCCTTATATAGCTAATGCTGAATTTTGTAATGGCTCAATTCTTCATGTAGGTGCACCAGGGGAAGATTGTTCAGAGGTTGGATTCTTCTCGCGTCAACAAAAAGTCAGGTTTTCTTCTTTGCTTTTTTCTTTTTCACCCCTAATAAGCTTGGAAAGTTTTAAAAGTATAGGATTTTTAAATAGAGCTCTCTTTATATTCACTTTATTATTTTTTATTAAAAAAAAATATCTGCCACTATACGTAAAACTTTTTTTTATCTTTTCACCGTCTGCAATTATGTATTCTTCAGTATCTTTACGAGATAATTTAATTTTATTGTCACTTATTTGGGCATTATATTTTTTTTTGAAGAGGTCTTATATATTTTTAATTATAACTTGCATAATTCTTTATATAATAAAGTTACAAAACCTCTTAATATTATTAACCTTATTTTACTTAATTATGACTTTTGAAGATAGTAAATATAAAATGATGCAGACTTTATCTAAACTTTCAATGTTATCAGTAATTCCCTTTTTTTATTTTTATGGAAAGCGGGTCTTGGAATTTATAAATGGTTACAGATTTGGTTTTTTTTCAGAAGAGAATGGTGTCTATGTCAGCATGACAGGAAAGTCGGAATTCGAGCCATTAATATTTAGTTATGCTACTATTCCTTATCTCATAGAAAGGGGTATATTTTTTTTAACAGCACCAGTTACAGGTTTAAATGGTCCTTTTGATATAATTATATCTTTTGAAATATTCCTTATTTATGTATTTTTATTTAGAGGTTTCATTAAAGACATAAAAATAAAAAGTTTAAAAAATATAACATTAATTTGGATGTTTATATTTTTCTTCGTTGCGGCATTGCATGGCATGATCTTATTTAACGATGGTATGGTAGCAAGATATAGAATTGTGCTCTTTCTTTTTGTGATGATCGGCTATGAAATGCACAAAAGTATAATCATGAGCAAACATAAAACCATTAGAAATTGAAAATTTGTCATCTAATAACTAGTATTGATAGAGGTGGGGCAGAAAATCACTTAATTTCACTAATAAAAAAACAAAATAAGAGTTCTGAAATATTATTAATTTATCTTAGAGGCAATGATTATTGGAAGAAAGAACTTGAAACTATGGGAGTCAAAGTAGTTAAGATAAAATTTTTGAAATTGATTAATATTATTAGATTAATTAAAGTTTATATAGAATTGAAGAAAATTATTCTAAATTTTAATCCAGATATAGTGCATGCACATCTCTCGTCTATGGAGTTACTAGCTTCATTGCTTAAATTTTTTAATCCAAAAAAAATTAATTTAGTTATTACAAAACATCTAGATAGCTTCTTCTTAGAGGCTTCATTTGGACAAAATCTCCTTATAAGAGGTGTTTTTATTGATAAATTTATTCATAAAAATGCAGATAGAATAATCTGCATATCAAAACAGGTCAAAAGATACTTCACAAAAAAAATTCTACTACCCACAAATAAGATCAGAGTTATTTATTATGGAGTTAGTAAAGAATATTTTGGAAAAAAAAAAAAACTTAAATTAATTGATAAAAATTTAAATAAAAAAGATTTTTTAATTTGTTGTATAGCAAGACATGTAAAGCAAAAATCATTAGATTTTTTGATTTTATCTTTTGCTGAATTTATTAAAAAAAATCCTAATTCTAAATTATTACTAGTAGGCAATGGCCCTGAAAGAAATAATTTAATAAAAATAGCAAAAGAAAATAAGGTCTATAAAAAAATTATTTGGATAAAATTTTCAGAAAACATTAAAGATTTATTAAAAATATCAAATGTATTTGTATTGCCCTCAAAATATGAGGGTTTTGGGATGGTTTTTTTAGAGGCAATGCTAACTAACACTCCTGTAATATCCACAAATATAAGTGCCATTCCAGAAGTAATAGAAAATAATTACAATGGTATCTTAATTGAACCAGATAATATTAAACAAATGGTTTCTGCTTTAAATAATATTCAAGATAAAAAGTTGATAAAAAAATTTAGTATTAACTCAAAAAAATTATTATCCAATAAATTTAACTTAGAAGCAATGTATAAAAAAACTAATAATGTTTATTATAGCATTTTGAATATATGAAAAAAAAAATAGCATATGTAATTAATCATATTTCTTTTTTTGCTTCTCATATTCTTCCATTGGCATTAGAAGCAAAAAAACAAGGATATGTTATTAAGGTTTTTTGTGGTCATGGTGGAAGTAAGGAAATGGAAACTGAAGCAAGAAAAGTATTAACAAAGTGTAAAATAAATTTTGTAAATATTGGTTTTTTACCAGGCGAAAAAAATATTTTTTATGAACTCAAATCCTTAATTAATTTTATCTTAGAGTTAAAGAAATATAATCCAGATATAATACATGGAATTTCTTTAAAAGGAGTTTTGTATAGTTGTATTTATTCTAAAATGTTTAAAGTTAAAAAGTTAATTTGTTTTATTACAGGCTTGGGATATTTTTTTACAAATAAGTTAAAAATTTACGAATTATTTCTTAAGTATCTCATTATATTTATTATTAAGTTTTCATTAAAATCAAAAAAAACCTTATTAATACTTGAAAATCAAACAGATAAAAAATTTTTCATAGAAAGGGTTAAAATAAAAAAATCTAGAATTATAGTTTTTAATGGTGCTGGTGTGGATTTGAAAAAATTTAACAATAATAAAATAAAAAAAAAAATTGTTTTATTTCCAGCGAGGGTTTTAATTGAAAAAGGAATTAAAGAATTTTTAGAAAGTGCAAAGATACTTAGTAAAAAATATTCTGACTGGCATTTTTACATTGCAGGCACTTTGAATTATAAAAAAAATCAAAGTTTAATTATAAAAAAAAATAACCAAAAAAATATCAAATTTCTTGGTTATCATAAAAATATTTATAAATTATTTAATCAAAGCTCAATAGTTTGTTTACCCTCATATAGAGAGGGGTTTCCAAAATCATTAATTGAAGGTAGTGCGTCAGGGTGCGCAATAGTCACTACTGATGTTGTGGGATGTAGAGATGCAATAATTAATAATTTTAATGGATTTTTATGTAAGCCAAAAAATGTTAAAAGTTTAGTTATGAAATTAGATGTATTAATTAAAGATAAAAAAATAAGAGAAAAATTTAGTAAAAATTCAAGAAAACTAGCTCTAACTAAGTACGATGTAAAAATTTTTGTAAAAAAAAATTTACTAAATTATACTTTTGAATAAATTTAAAATGAAAAAAGTTCTCTATAATATATTAAGAATTAGATGAATAAGAAAAAACTTTTATTAATTCAGTTAAATGAAATAAATTTTGAATTAGTTAAAAAATATCAGGACGATATAAAATTTAAATTTTTTAATAAGGATTTTTTTAAAAAATTAACAATTACTAGTTCAGAAGAAAAATATGATTTGCTTGAACCATGGATACAGTGGGTTTCAGTTTACACAGGTAAATCTGCAAATGAACATCAAATTTTCAGATTAGGTGATATTGGAAAATATAGTGGGGAACTTATATTTGATACCATTGAAAAGTTAAATAAATCTATAGGTATTGTTTGCTCGATGAATGTAATAAATAATTTTAAAAAAATAAAATATTTTTTTTCTGATCCTTGGACTAGTAACCGCAGTGGCCCAGGAAATAAGATAGAGTTTATTTCAAAAACTATATCAGAAGTAGTAAATTTAAATTCTCATAAAAGTATACCTGTAAGTTTATACTTTAAGGTATTATTTGTCTTATTGGTTAGTTTTAGATTTAAAAATATTTTTTTATATATAAAATTAATTCTTAAATTCAAAAAAAGATGGAATAAGGCATTATTGTTAGATTTAATTTTGCATGATTTACATATAAATCTATTAAGTAAAAATAAGACCGAATTTTCATCAATTTTTCTTAATGCTGGCGCACACATACAACATCATTATTTTTTTAATTCAAAGTATTATAAAAATAAAAATATTAGCAATCCCGAGTGGTATGTTAAAAAAAAATATGATCCTATTTTGGATATGTTAATTTTTTATGATCAAATTCTTTCAGAATATAAAAAGTTAAATGAATACGATATTATTTTGGCAACTGGCTTGAGTCAAAAACCATATGACAGAACGAAGTATTACTACAGACTTAAAAACCACGATAAGTTTTTAAAAATTTTAAATATTGATTTTTTAAAAGTAGAACCGAGAATGACAAGAGATTTTTTAATTACTTTTAAGAATGATACAGATAAGTATCAAGCAATTAAAAAGATAAATGAACTTAATAGATTTAATAAAAAAACAATCTTTTCATTTGAAGATAGAAATGAGTCAATTTTTGTAACCCTAAGTATTCACCATGAGATAAGCAAAAATGATCAGATCCTAATAAACGATCACTCAAAAATTTTTATGAAAGAGCATGTAGTTTTTGTTGCTTTGAAAAATGGTATGCATGATCAAAAAGGCTATTTTTATTCAACACTAAATGTAAAAGTAGACAATATTAAAGAAATAAATCAACAAATTAAAAATTTCTTCATTTAATGAAAAAATTCTTTATTCATTTTATTTCTTTTTTATACAGTAAATCATCAACTTTTATTGAAAATTTATTTCTAAAAAAAAAATCAACTTTTTCAAGCTTAATTCAAAATGGTTTTTATAAAGATAAATTAATGTTTAAGAACAATTTTGGTGAATTTATAGAAAAAAAATTGCCACAAAATAATTTTTTCGAAAAACTGATAATAAGTGAAAATTATATAAAAAATTTAATAGATAATATTTTTATTTTAAATGGTATTAAAAAAAAGTTATATGACCTAACTGGTTTCAATTATTCAGTTGATTTTTTTCTTGTGTATTCAACTTACAATATTGATCAATACAATGTTCAAAAAGACATATATGCTAATCATTGGCATAGAGATAAACCCTTTAGTCAAAATACATTAAAAATTATTATGCCAATCGGTGAAATTTTAAATGAACATGGCCCAATGGAAATAATATCAAGCAAAGACTCAAGTAAGATTAATTCTTTTTCAAATTTAAGAAATATTAATTTCTCTAATCAATTAAAACTAGTAGGCACTGAGGATGATGTATTCTTTTTTTTACCAAACTTATGCTATCATAGAGCTGGAAATCCATCTGTTGGCACGAAGAGAACTCAAATTATGCTCCAGCTTAATCCATCGAATGAATGGAAATATTCTGCTGATTTGTATAAAAAACAGTATTTAATTGAACCCAAGTTTCCATTTTTTAATTTAAATGGAAAATATAAGCCGATCTAATTTTATAAATTTTCTTAATCAAAAAATCATATATAACATTATTAAATGACTCTAAGCATTATACTATTCATTGTTTTAATAAATTTTTTTCTATTTCAAATTAATGAAAGAGTGGCAAAAAAAATTAATCTCTACGATATTCCTAACAATAAAAGAAAATTGCATAAAAAACCAACACCTTTAAATGGTGGTATTTTTTATTTCTTAAATTTATTTCTAATTTTTACTTTTGATATTTTTTTTAATAATTTTAATTTGATTAGTGTTTTTGGACTTTCAAATGAGGTTAATTCAATTTTAACATTGATGATAATTTTTTCTCTTTTGTTACTTGGTATTACTGATGATAAAATTTCACTAAAGCCTGCTACTAAATCTTTGCTCTCAATGATAATTTTTTTTATCTACCTTTCATTTGGAACAGAGTATCGAATAATTGACTTAAGATTTGAGACATTTAATTTCGTATTAGATTTCTTTGAATTATCTTTAGTTTTTACAATCCTATGTTTTATGGTTTTGCAGATTATACTGAATATGTATGATGGAATAAATTTACAGTCTGCAGCTTATTATTCAGTAATTTTAATACATTTAATGGTAATAAATCAAAAATATAACTTTTTGATATTTTGTATTTTAACTTTAATTTATTTAATTTATTTTTCTATCAAAAATTATAAGAATAAAATTTTTCTTGGTGATAATGGAGTGTATATTTTTTCATTTATCTTATCCTTATTAATAATTAAAACTTATAAAGGTGATGCATCAGCCTTATTAGTTGAAGAAATATTTGTTATTTTATTTTTGCCAACTATAGATATGTTGAGATTATTTTTTACAAGATTGTTTAAAAATAAAAACCCACTAAAAGCAGATCGTAGGCATCTTCATCATATTTTGTTAAAAAAACATGGATTAATAAAAGCTAATATTTTATTAATATCACCATTAATTTCTTCCACATTATTAATTAATATTACAAATATAAATATAAATATTGTTATTGTTATGAATGTAATTTCATATTTTTATTTACTAAAATCTAAATAAGATGAGTAATTTTTTAAAACTTAAATACAAACTGGAAAGTGTAATTATAATTTTACTGCCTTTTTTAATTATATTTTCGAGGTTTATGCTTGAGTTTTGCTTATTGGTGATTTCAATATCTTTTATTGCCAAAATTATAAAAAATAGAAATTATATGATATTTAATAATTTTTTTACTTTTTTTTTCTTAAGCTTTTATTTCTTACTTTTATTAAGTTTTTTTTTTAGTCAAGAAAAATTAAATATACTATCAATATTATTATACTTTAGATTTGGCTTATATGTTATGGCTATTTATTATTTTTTAATTGAAGAAAAAAATACTATTAAGTATTTTTTGAACTCAATCGTATTAATAATCCTAGTGTTATTTTTTGATAGTTTGGTTCAATACTTTTTTGGACAAAATTTATTTGGACTGCGACCTACTGAAGTTCACAGAATCTCAAGCTTCTTTGGAGATGAACAGGTACTAGGTGGATACGTCTTAAGAATATTTCCTTTTTTATTACTTTTAAAAAATATTACAGATAAGAATTTAAGAAAAACAAATTATTTAATATCTTTAGCAATTTTTGTAACCCCAATTATAATTTTTTTAAGTGGAGAAAGAGTAGCCATGGTTTTATTCTTTTTAATGATAAGTTACTATTTAGTATTTTTTGTTAGATCTAAAAAATTTAAATTTATTTATTTTTATGTTTTCTTTACAATTTTAAGTGTTGGGGCTTTATTATACAGCTCAAATATCTATTATGACAGATACATCAATCAAACTTATCAAAGTCTTTTTAACAAAAAGTATGCGCAAAACGATCATTTCTTACCAAAAGAATTTCAAAAAAGTAGTTTTTATTTTTTATCAGCACAGCATCAAAATTTTATTTATACTGGAATAAATGTTTTTAAAAAAAATAAATTATTAGGAACTGGTCCTAAAAGTTATAGATATATTTGTGATAACAAAGATTATGCAATTAATGCTATGAGTTGTAATACGCATCCTCATAATTATTATCTTCAAGTTCTAATTGAAACTGGTTTATTGGGTTTTATATTTTTATTGTCACTATACCTTTATATAATTTATAGATCATTTGTTAATTTTATTAAATTATTAAAAAATCAATATTTTAGTTTATCAGAAGTTATCATATTAGGTTTTTACTTTACCCAACTATGGCCTGTGATGCAGCATGGAAGTTTGTTTAACAATTGGAATTCAATAATTCTATTTTTACCAATTTCATTTCTTTTATTTTTCAAAGAAAAAGGAACAAATAAATCAAGTGAGATCTCATATTCTGCTTAATAATTAAAAAGTAGATAATTTTAACAATATATATGACAAAATTTAACTTCTTTACAAAGAATAAATAATAGCTATAAATCGCCTGCCTGGTGATTATTGCGAAGGGGCAATACCCGATCCCATTCCGAACTCGGAAGTCAAGCCCTTCAGCGCCAATGGTACTTTGTCTTAAGACACGG
>MDTF01004020.1_pt1 | contig 36299 bp, 22 predicted proteins | sample 811191 | NCBI WGS metagenome assembly MDTF01 (sample SAMN05326649, study PRJNA326480) | marine metagenome | isolation source: seawater | place: Southern Ocean | collected 2011 | reverse complement strand
TTCCGCTGCCCACAGCAATAATTTTTATTGTGCTAACATTAATCGTGGTGCAAAGGATAAAGGTATGAAATTGCAATTTGTCGGCCTACTTTGCATGCTTACCCTGCAGCACTGTGTGAGCTATGAGCCTTTAGTGCTAGCCCCAGCAATTACTCTGTCTCCTGAGCTTGTATCTCTTAGCTCAAACGGCGGCAATGATGACAGAGTGGATTTTGGTTTCGAGGTTGGCGTCAACGAATCAGATTCTCTGTTTAATATCGAGGTCCTACCTGGCGTCAGAGTAAGAACCATAGAGCCAAGTGGCCCCGCTAATTCAGCTGGACTGAAGGTAGGCGATATCATTCTTAGTATCGATGACACCCCCACCGATCACCCCGATACTGTTACGGCCTTACAGCAAAGTGAAAATAATGATCTGAACTTTGAGCTAAAAGTAAGGCGTGGCACTGTTGTGTTTCAAGCTGGCATGTTGGCTAGAGCATTAAGCCCATCGATTGCTCCTCTGGAACTCTATCGAGCTGACCCCATCGCGACTAAAGCGGGCTATCAAACCGAACTTGTACAAATTGCTGGAAGGCCGGGTTTGGCAGCCGCCAAAATTATTGAATTTTTCCCCAATAGCCCGCTTCCAAGCGCCGGCCTTACTGAGGGCGACATCGTCATCGCACTGAATGGTGTTGAGCTTAATTCTGCTCAAGATCTTATTAATCGATTGATTCAAGATCACGAGCTTGGCAGCTCGGTCGAATTTACTGTCTTTAGTGCTGGCAATATCCGCCCGGTAACTGTCCAGCTATGGAATCCAGGGCGGCGTATCAGCAAGTTAAGCTTCTCCCCATTGCTAAACTACGAAACAGGATTTAACCCTCAGACAACCAAATTTACCTTGCTTAATCTCTGGTTGTTTTCACTCTATTCTTTCAACCAAGTTGAAGAAGAGAAATCTCACAGCATCCTCGGCCTGATCAATTATTCTTCAGACTTAGGTGAACTTAACGAAGAATAAATGTGAATACCCTGACTCAACATACCCTTTCTCAGAGCGTTCATATCAGCCTCTGTTTTGCGCTAAGCATTTCCTTCGCCGGGACCACTGTTGCGCAAAGTAACTACAAAGCCTTTGAGCTCAATAGGGAAAGTAACTGGGACAGCCTCGCCGCTGAGGATATGAACGGCGATGGTTTGAAGGACCTCGTGTTCTCCCATTTTGATCAAAGCCGCGGTAGAGAAATTCATATCCATCATCAAACCAGCGACGGTAGTTTTTCGGCACTGCCGCAGCGGATCGAAGTAAAAACTGAAATTATTGCGGTTGGGTTCGCTGATCTGCGCAGTGACCCCGGAACTGAGTTACTACTTTTTGCAAATGCCGGTGTGTTTAGTTTGTCATCTTTGATTGAAGGCTATGCTGGGAATTTAAAACCCTTGCTTGAATGGGAGCTCATAGCCACCGTGCCCGATTTGGAGCGAGTCTCCTTTGTGCTATCAAACACCGACATTAATAATGACGGCTATGTTGATTTACTGCTTCCTGGGCGTGACAGCTACGGCGTATTTATGGGCGGGGCCAATGAGACATTCCAATTACTCTCACAGATCAGCACTGCTAACGAGCAAAGTAATTCTGCCATTACAAGAGAACGGGGCATCTCTGCAGACCTAGGAATTAGCGCCGAAGAAGGCATAAGCATTAAGCTCTCCATAGAGACCAAAACACCCTATCAGGACTTCATCGAGCAATGGGACAAACCAGACGAGGATACTGAGACTTTACTAAGAACTGAAAACTGGATGCAAAATGCAGTTTTATCTAGGTTAAACGACGATGAACTGCTTGATATTCTCTATCTGAATGTGGGCTCGGATGGCTTAGGCCAATTAAATATTCATTACCAAAATGCGAGCAGCGGCTTCAATGAGGACGCTGACTGGACCGGTTCAATAGATGTCCGAGGCGAAATTGAACTAGCCGATGTTAATGGCGATAAACTTACCGATCTTATTCGAGTTTCCAACGATGGAAATGAAGCGGATGCAAGGCTCTATATCAATGAAGGAGGTCAATTTAATCTTGAAAAGCCTTCTCAAGTAATGCGCTTTTCTGGCTACGATGTACGCTTGGACTTTGTCAAATTGACCGAGGATGCTCTGCCGATCCTGAGTGTGAACTATTATACTATTCCGGTGGTCGGTGCTATTCGCAATGCCAGCCTGAATCGAGTACAGCTATTGTTCGATCACAACCTTGAGGACACGGGCCAAGTTTTCAATCGAAGGCCCGACGCCCGTATCGAAGAAACTTTTTCCGCTGCCAATGTTAAGGGCCTAAGTGAACAACTCTCTCTGCGTCACGATGTTGATGGAGATGGGCGCAATGACGGATTATATATTACCGAAGATGGTTATATCGCCGCGAAGAAAATGGACTCGAGCCTGCTTATTGCCGATGAGGCTTTCTGGGAATACATAGCTGCGAAAAGCGTGTTTGAGTTTAAAGTTGTTAAGCTAAATGAAGATGACCTTCCTGACCTAATTTTAACTCACGGCAGTAGCAGCACCGTTCTGGTGGCGCTCCCATGAGCATCTTAGGCAAACTAACTTTATTAGTACTAAGCCTGAGCGCTTACTCATCCTTCGCCGCATTACCTCAATTTAAAGAGCAGAGCTTTTCATTTCCCCCCACCGCTGAAAAATTACTGGTAGCGGATTTCAACGACGATGAACTAAACGATCTTCTAGTGGTGACTGACGTTAGTTTGCGTATTTACTTTCAGCGAGACTCTGGTTTTGATTTTGAGAATGGGTTTAGCGAAATTGATTTTGCCGGTCGCTCCGTTGGTTGGGATCTATCAAACAATTACCAAGGCGATGGTAGTCTCAGCCTGATAGCGGTTGTCGATGGCAATCAAGTGCTCGCCTGGCATGTCGAAGCGGAAGAAATAAAAGGTCCAAGCACAGTCACCAGCGATATTGATGGCTATCTTAGCAAAGGTATCAACCGCCTCCATTTCTCCCGAGACATAAACGGCGACGGATTAGAGGACTTGATTATTCCTGGTGCAGGTCAGCTACAAATTCACATGAATGAAGGCAACGGGGGTTATCAGACTCCTCTGGCTATTCAGTCGGACTTTAGAATAAGAACCAATCTCGACTCCAGCCAATTAGAGAGGCGCATTGGTCAAGCCGTTCGAATCCCCCTGATGGAGCTGCGCGATGTGAATTCTGACGGAGCCAATGACCTCATTTCCCGAACTGAAGAGTTACTTGATGTCTTCTTGGCCAACGCAACAGGGCCAGCCTATTTCTCAGCAACACCGAGTTATTCGGTAAATATAGCTGAAATTGAAGCACGCCTCGGCGATTTTGATATCGACAACTTGGATTTCTCCAACTTGACTGGGATTCTAGCGCTCGGGCATGAAGAACTGCTCGAAGATGTCGACGGCGATGGCATTGATGATTTGCTACTTAGGGAAGGCGGCAAAGTCTCCCTTTTTGGCGGCACCATCAACGGAATGGCGATGGAGCAACCTAGACAGGTTCTTCGCTCTAGTGGCAATATCCTCAGCACCTTCCTGTTTGATGAAAACAACGATGAGCTGAAAGACCTTTGGCTTTGGCGAGTTGAGCCTATCTCCGTTGGCGACATCTTCGTGTGGTTAGCGCTTTCTGGCAGTATTGCCATAGAAGCCTTCATCTATCCAAACGAAGGCGAACGCTTTGCCCGCCGCCCAGCCCGAAAAATAACCGTTAGCCTTAAGTTCCCCTCAGTGATCCGACTTGCAAACAGTGTCAGAGGGGTGCGACAAGTGTCGGCAACTGACGCCGAGGAGGACGTCGTTAGTACCACAGGTAACTTTAATGATGAGCCCGCTAGAGCCGACCTGTTAGCGCTAATTGATAATCAGTTAGCACTCTTTTTCAACAGCATAGAGCCACAAGATGACGAAACTGAGTTCCTTGGCGCGCTAGGATATAGCCGTGATCAAGACAGTTATGAAATTGATATTAGAGAAATCGTCGACAATGCTCTAGAAGACATTAATCAAAGACGATCGAGCATCGAGTCGCTCAGCCCTGACCTGACAATTCCCCTATCGTTAAACACCTCCGTGAACGACATTATCACTGTTAAAATAAATGGCGATGACACTGACGATATCTTTGTCTTCGAAGCTGGGATAAGTGGTCAGATAGCAGGTTTACTGCTACTCTCGGGCGAATAGTAGGGATAACACAAAAGCTCACCGCTCCCTGCAAATTTGCAGACAATTTTAAGATAGGTGGTCCAATGAAAAAAACCGTATGGACTTCGTTCGGAGTAGCGTTAGTCCTTGTTTTTGCTATTTCAGAAGTGGGTTATTACTTTACCGGCATTTATGTCGATGTCCTGCTCCGTGTCGCGCTGGTTTTTGGCGTCACCATGGGCGCTACCATCTTTGCTACGTCTATCGATCTTATTCAAAATCTCGAAAAAGAAAAGCCACTTTCAGGTAATGTTAGAGACACATTAGGGCCAGATCGCCGCAAAGATTAACAAAAAACTGAATTATTGTGATTTCAAAGTAAGTATGATTTCATCCTCCGGTAAGTTGGTTTTTTGGAGTCTCAGCGACATAGCACAGATAAATTTTACTTCATATGGAGCCGAGTTTTGTATAGCGGGGGTGTTGATTCAGTTTTAAATTTCGCCTTTTACCCCTAGAACCCTAATTTCTATGCTCTTTGGTTTTTACGGCCTTTGGTTTTTACGGTCTTTGGTTTTTACGGCCCTCGATTTCTGCGCCCTTTGATTTCTAAACTCTATAATTTCTGCGCCCTATGACCTCTAACGCCCTATGACCTCTAACGCCTTATGACTTTTAAAGCCCTATGATTGCTAAGCCCTTATGAAAAAACTACTAATCTACGCCGTTCTGACACTAGCGATTGGTGCCTGTACCGATGAGCTAAATCGATCTAGACCTTACATTTTGACCACAGCAACAACTGGCGGCACTTACTACCCTGTTGGCGTTGCCCTGGCCACCATCGCCCATGCCCAGCTAAATGAAACGAAAGGGATTTCACTCACCGCCATCAGTTCTGCAGGCTCACTTGAAAACGTCAAGCTGCTGCGAGATAACCAAGCCCAATTCGCGCTGTTGCAAGGCCCCTTTGGCGCTTGGTCTTGGAATGGTGAAGGTCCCGTAAGCAAACCCCAGACGCATGTGCGAAGCGTAAGTGCGATGTGGCAGAACGTTGAGCACTTTGTCTTGCTTTCAGAGCTAGCTAAAACCGGTGAGATAATGGATCTGGACGACCTTGATGGCGAACGATTTGTTCTCGGCGCAAGAAATTCAGGCGCCGAACAGACAGGCCGTTTCATTCTCGATACTCTGGGCATCGATTACGAAAACAAATTCAATCTAGCGTATATGGGCTATGGCCCAACCACTAGCGCAATTCAAGATGGCAATATAGTCGGCATGAACATCCCGGCAGGTGCTCCAGTTAGCTCAATAACGCAGGCCTATGCGATGCTAGGCGATCGTCTGACAATATTGAATTGGACTCAAAAGACATTAGATAAACTTAACGCAAAATACCCTTTATGGGACTGGTACGATTTTCCACCGGGCACCTACCCAAACCAAACTAAATTGATACGCACAATAGGCTCACCTAATGTGCTTGTTACACGCAGTGACATCCCCGAGGACGTGGTTTATAACGTAACAAAAGTGATCTGGGAGAATTTGGCTACCTTGCAGGAGATTCATGGGGCAACAAAAGACATGCGCCTTGAAATCGCAATTGATGGATTAGGGGCGCCTCTGCACCCTGGCGCCATACGTTACTACCGTGAAGTTGGCCTAGCAATTCCTGAGCGACTCATTCTGCAATCGGACTTCGAAGAGCCGTCTGTTGATGAAGTAGTAAGCAACTAGATGAAGTTATAAGTAACCAAGAGAATAATAATAATGAAATCTCCTACCTTGCGCTGGGCAGCTTTTTTCTTTGCCCTATTCCACATTTACTGCAACGTGTTCGCCAGTATTTCAGAACTATGGCTGTCTGCCATTCACTTTGGTGGTTTCTGCGCTATTTGCGCGTTAATGGCCAACGAAGCAGAAGACGTTACCATCAAGTCGGCTAGCTATTGGATAAACATAGCGCTCGCCGGCCTTGCCGTGGCAACCACTGCTTACCTAATCCTCTTCGAGAACGCACTTTACGCTCGAGAAACCGAATATATCCTCAGCGACTACGTGTTCTCTCTTGTTGCTATAGGGCTTGCCATCGAGTTTACGCGACGCACCACAGGCTGGTTTATGCCTGCTTTGATTTTGATCAGCTTGTCTTATATTTTATTTTTAGGCAGATACATTGGCGGCGTATTCTCATTTCCGGGCCTAAGTCTTGAAACTGTCCTCTACCGGAGCTTTTTCACCAGCGAAGGTATGTTTGGACTCACCGCCAACATTTCCTCAACGTTCGTTTTCATGTTTATCATTTTCGGCTCTTTCCTCCTACGCTCCGGCGCTGGCGATTTCATCGTCCGCTTGGCTCAGTGTTTAGCAGGACGCTACACCGGCGGGGCTGGGTTGGTTGCTGTAATAGGCTCAGGCCTAATGGGGTCTGTTTCAGGTTCTGCTGTCGCCAATACTGTTTCTACCGGAGTCATTACCATTCCGATGATGAAACAGTCAGGTTTCGAAGCACGCTTCTCGGCCGGGGTGGTGGCCGCAGCCTCAACAGGAGGTGCCTTGATGCCTCCGGTTATGGGAGCAGGTGCATTTGTTCTTGCTAGCTACACGCAAATCCCCTATCTAACTATTATTGCGGCTTCTGCACTGCCCGCAATCTTGTATTTTTTAACAGTTTGCTACTTTGTTCGTATAGAAGCCAAGCGCCTAGGGCTTAACCCTACTCATGTAAACGGCACTGAGAAGGTTTCCACCGTACTTAAAGAAGGCTGGCACTTCGTTATTCCGATGGTTGTGTTGGTTGCTTTGCTAGTGATCGGGCGCACTCCCACCAGCTCAGCTGCATTCGCGATCATTAGTGTCATAGGAGCCTCATGGCTCTCCTCTACCCCTATGCGCCTTCCAGACATTTTTGATGCCGTTGTATCCGGCGTACAAACCATGGTTTCAACCGCTCTGTTGTTGGTGGCCGTCGGCATCATTATTAATGTTGTGACCACTACCGGCGTTGGTAATGCGTTTTCATTGATGATCGTAGAATGGGCCCAAGGCAGCTTATTAATTACGCTGGTATTGGTGGCCCTAGCCTCTTTGGTTCTTGGCATGGGTCTCCCAGTTACTGCCTCCTATATTGTTCTTGCAACCCTATCAGCGCCCCTTATTTTTGATCTGATTAGCCAATCGCAATTGCTTATTGCACTTCAAGCTACCGATTTGCCTAGCAGCGTAACCGCGACCTTAGGTCTATTCGGTGGCGACCCGCTTATAGCGCTGCAGGAAATGCCCCTGGAAATGAAGCAGATAATCAGAAAGGAGTTGCTGGAGCCGGAATTGCTAACTGGCATGCTGCTCAGTGCACACTTGATTATTTTTTGGCTGTCCCAAGACAGTAATGTAACGCCGCCGGTCTGTCTGGCATCGTTTGCAGCCGCGGGCATCGCCGGCACAAACCCAATGGCGACAGGTCTAACTAGTTGGAAAGTTGCCAAGGGATTGTATTTAGTTCCAGTCCTATTTGCCTACTCACCTTTAATCGCAGGCACTTGGCCAGAGCGTATTGAAGTGTTTATTTGGTCCTCCATGGGCCTGTATGCGATGGCTGGAGTTCTGCAGTGGCATTTAGAGACTCGCTTAAACTTGGGCAGTGGTGCCGGGCTTTTGCTTAGTGCCGCCTTGCTGATGTGGGCGCCGTTTCCGATCTACCTTCACCTTATTGGCGCCGCGATTCTCGTCGCTATAGTCATCATGCAAAACAAAGAATCGAGCGCCGCAGTGCTGGCTAAATAAAACAGAAATACTCCAAAGAGAAAATACTCATGAGCAACACGATAGCGAGACAAGTTCACCTGCTAAACCGCCCTAACGGCATGCCAAAAGTCGACGATTTTACGATTGTTGAAGCCCAGCTCCCAGATCTAAAAGATGGCGAAGTGTTAATACAAAATCACTATATGTCAGTGGACCCTTATATGCGCGGGCGCATGCGCACGGACGGTGTTTATGCAGAACCTTATAAACTTAACGCTCCTATGTGGGGAGGCGCCCTTGGCGAAATAGTAGAGTCAAAAGATCCAAACTTAAAAGTTGGCGATAAAGTTATCAACGGCGGCGCTTGGCAAGACAAGCACATCGCGGCAGGAAGCACGGTCAGCAAATTTACACCGTTCGACGAATCTCAAATGTCTCTCTATCTTGGCACTTTAGGCATGCCCGGACTAACAGCCTATGTTGGTTTATTTAAATTCGGCGAGCCAAAGGCTGGCGAAACTGTTTTTGTGTCGGCGGCGTCTGGCGCCGTAGGTGCCAACGTGTGCCAGATAGCAAAACTCAAAGGCTGCAGAGTCATCGGCAGTGCCGGCAGCGATGAAAAAGCTCAATGGTTGTTAGACGAGTGTGGTGTTGATGCGGCTATTAACTACAAAACCTGTGGCGACTTGACCGAAGCCTTAGCCGCAGTAGCCCCCGATGGTATTGATGTCTATTTCGAGAACGTCGGTGGTGATCATCTCCAAGCCGCTCTTGCCGTCATGAACCCTTTTGGCCGTATTGCTGCCTGTGGAATGATCGCAAGCTACAACGATGCCGAGCCGGTGCCTGGCCCGAACAATTTGATGCTGATTGTCGGCAAAAAAGTTCGCATTAACGGCTTTATTGTATCTGACCATGGCGACATGAGAGACGAGTTCCTAGCTGAGATGATCCCTTGGATTCAAGAAGGAAAAATCAAAAGCCGTGAAACCATGGTGACCGGTTTAGAAAATGCAACTGGCGCCTTTCTTGGTCTTTTTAGCGGCCAGAACTTTGGCAAGATGGTCGTTAAGATTTAGAGTTACGTTTAGAGAAATAAGATAACTATAACGGCGACGTATAAAATAGAGACCGCACCGGTCGCTGTTTATCGCAAAAACTGAAACTCATAACAGTGTTTATGACGGTAAAACGCTGTACCGAAACAATGAGTTGGATTCTCGCCTGTAAACACTGAATGTGAGGGAACAGAGATCACCAGCTTCGGCCGCTATCATTATAGTGTGATAGTGGCCGCGAGCAGCTAGCCCTCCTTCTCAAGACCAAAACGGCGGCATCCTATTTTTTCGGACGCAGTAAAACCGGACAGAGTCTCAGACCACAGCATCAAACCTCACCATGCTTTCAGCCTGCTTCTGACACTCTCCCTACTAAGCACATCCGAAGCCTCTTTTAAGCGCTATTCCTATCATTTGCATAGAATGCAAAATTAAGTTTGTTTTACAAACCAAAGCACACTACTATGACAGCTAAGTTTGTAATACAAACCTATTTGCAGATATGTCGGGGAGACACTAATGACCAACGACCAGATTTTAGATGACTTGAATTACGCCAGCGCCCTTGCTCGGGAAGGGGCCTCTGCACCTCTGGTAGGAGGTAGAATAGGCCTTATGTGGGGATGCCTACTTTCGATTACGCTGACTTTACAATGGGCTATATTGTCACAAGCGCTTAATTTACCGTTACAAACTCTCTTTTATGTTTGGTTTGCCTTTGCTGCTATCGGTGGCACCGGCATTGCCGTGATGGGGCCAAAGTTAGATAAGATAGACGGGGCGCAGTCCGTCTCAAACCGCGTAGAGAAGGTTGTTTGGACAACGTTTTCAACAATGATGGCTATATTGTTCGCTGGGGCATTGCTAAATGTTCTGTTCCTAAGTGGCGACACAACCCATTACAATTTATTAGTGATAATAGCCTTCGCAGGCCAGGGTATGGCTTATGGTGTTGTTGCAAAGATTAGTAAAGCCAGATGGCTCTTCGCAGCCTCTCTCGCGAGCTTCATCACGGCATCCCTTTGCATCACTGTTTATGATGAGACCGTACTTTACCTTATCGGTGGAATTGCCTGCCTGTTCACTATTGTGATTCCTTCCTTGATAAGCCTAAAGAATGAACACCATGACAATATCTAAAGATAATACACCCTCAATCAGTCTTATAGATGACGTGATTCATGGACGCTTGCGGCTTGGCATCATGGCCTATTTGTCATCAGTGAGTCCGGCGAGTTTTCCGGAGCTTATTCGAAAGACTGAGACCAGCAATGGGAATTTATCTACTCACCTAACAAAACTGGAGTCCGCTGGTTACGTCAGGCAAGAAAAAGGATACAGTGGCAAGCGGCCCCAAACCCTAGTTCATATTACTGAGGAAGGCCGAGCGGCATGGATCACCTACCTTAAAACCATGAAGCTGTTGTTGAATGCGTAGTACTGACGTACTGCTTTTGAAGTAAATGGGGCACTAACTAATAGTTAAATAGCTTACCGAATATGCGGTTCTTTATTATCAGGATCCTTAAACTATTAGTGTCCCCGTGTTGTTCATCCAGAAGAGGTGTGGTTTGAGATTTTTGAAATGGTTTTTGGGTGCGATCGTGATTATCACCCTCGTTGGTTCGGTCTTTTTATTTGAGGGCGATATTCCCGCATCGACCGTCGATGCGAAATATTCGAATTCAGAATCGAGCTTCTTAGTTTTGGAGAACGGCGGTCGTATTCATTACCGAGACCAAGGCCAGTCCACCGGCCTACCCATAGTGTTAGTCCACGGTGCGATGGCTTCACTGCATACTTGGGAGCCTTGGGTTCAGGTTCTAGGACAGAACTACCGACTTGTTACCTTGGACCTCCCCGCCCATGGACTTACCGGCCAGTTGCCAGGACAAGACTACGGCGCTGACGCTTTCACTGCCACAATCGAGGCTGTGGTAAATGAGCTTGGACTCAATACCTTCGTGCTGGGCGGGAACTCTATGGGTGGAGGCGCAACTTGGCGTTACTCTCTTGAAAATCCCGATCGAGTTAGGGCTATGTTGCTGGTAGATTCCGTGCCGCCAAGCCACTGGGCACAGGCTGAGCGTGATGGGGAGAATGAAAGGTCAGGGCCAGCAGGGTTCAGGCTCCTCAGGCAAGGATGGTTCAAAGCTATTGCTCGTAAATTGGATCCAGCGCCGTTGATCGGTCAAGGACTGCGCTCGGCTTATAACGATTCGCCAGTAGTCGATGACCAACTGATCGCCCGGTACTACGATCTCATCATGCGCGAGGGAACCCGCTCTGCGATTCTCAGTCGAGCCGGATCATTCAATGAGGAGAGAGATCCGCCCCCAGATCTAAGCCTACTCAAACAGCCGACGCTGATTATGTGGGGAGCACAAGATGTCGTCATTCCAGTGTCGGTGGCTGCACAGTTTGAAGCAAATATGCCTAACACCAAGACCGTTATCTATGAGGATCTAGGGCATATACCGATGGAAGAAGACCCTGTGCGAACAGCCACAGATGTGCTGCTCTTTTTGGAAGCGCTAGAGGAGTAACTAGAAAGATTACTATTTAAAAAATCGGCCATAGAGGCCCAAGACCTGCAGTTGCTAGAAATCTGACAATGGCACCTCCCTATTCTTTAACGCCTCAACCGCACGATTTTGACTGAGGTAGCAGTTGCCGGACAATGCTCTAAAAAATTCGGTTTGCTCCAACCGATCCATTATTGGCCCTTTTACTTCAGAAAGGTGCAGGGAAATCCCAAGCTCGGACAAGGTATCGTTAATTTTCGCTAAGGTTTCCAGGGCACTCAAGTCCACCGCGTTAACTGCGGTAAACATTAAGATCACATGCTCAACGTTTGGTTGCTTTGCAACAAGCTTGAATACAAGCTCTTCTAGGTAGCGGGTATTGGCGAAATAAAGGCTTTCATCAATCCTTATGGAAAGAAGGTTTTCAAAAGTCTCCACATCATGACGCTTCACGTTACGGAAATGTTCAGAGCCTGCCACCCGTCCGACCACCGCAACATGAGGCTGTGATGTTTTGTATAAATGAATAAGTATCGAGGCTAGCACACCCGCGGCGATACCAAATTCTACCCCCACCAATAAGGTCAAAGTCAACGTGAAGAACACCGCCGTAAAATCTGCTTTAGAATAGCGCCAAGATTTCTGCAGCATAGAAAAGTCAACCAATGGGATTACCGCAACTAGGATGATTGCCGCCAGGCTAACCTTCGGCAACCAAAACAGCAGCGGCGTAAAAAATAAGGCAACAAGGGTTACCAACACTGCGGTGATCAAACCTGCCGCCGGTGTCGCAGCTCCCGCGTCAAAGTTCACTACCGAGCGGGAAAAGCCCCCGCTTACAGGAAATCCGCCAAAAAACGACGTGGCAATATTGGCGCTTCCAAGGCCAACTAATTCTTGATCAAGATCGATACGTTCACGGCGCTTGGCAGCTAAGGTTTGGGCAACCGATATAGATTCCACGAACCCAATAATTGCGATCAGTGCTGCAGACCCCGCTAAACTGCCAAGTAATTCCACATCCACCTGAGGAACTCTAAATTCTGGTATGCCGCTGGGGATTTCCCCCAATAACTGCAATCCATGTAAATCTAACCGCCACAAATAAGCAGCGAGACTCGTTGCAATCACGATGAACACAGGCCCAGTTCTGGACACCACTCTCGCAAAATAACTTGGCAGACCAACCTTCACCAGAACCCATTCCATTTTGGCCTTGCACCAAAGAATAAACCCTATAGATACAATTCCCATACCAAGGGTAATTAAATTAGTTTGGTCTATTGATTCAAGCAATGACATAGCAAGACCAATTAGGTTGTGACCGTCGCCTTCTATACCAAACAGATGCTTCATCTGGCTCATGCCGATTATGAGAGCAGAAGCTGTCACAAAAGCACTAATAACAGGATGAGACAAAAAGTTTGCCATAAAACCAAGTCGAAATAGGCCAAGGAAAAACAAGCCAATACCTGAAAGCAAGGCTAGCAAAAGTGCTGCATTTAAAATTTCAGCAGGATCTTCTAGTGGAAGTTTTGCAAGCGCGGCCGCCGTCATTAAAGAAATCACCGCCACCGGTGCCACAGAAAGTGTATTGCTAGTACCAAATACCGAATAAACCGCAAGTCCAAAAATACTGGCATAAAGCCCAGTTTCTGGCGGCAGTCCGGCCACCAAGGAAAGACCTAAGGATTGCGGGATCAGCATAATCGCCACAATTAATGCAGCGACAGAGTCATCCATCAAATTAGCACGGGTATAGTGACGCCCCCAGCGACTTATAGGAATGTAACGCTCTATAAGGGATCTTTTTGCCAATGTATTCTCTTATCTGAATTAGGTTTTTAGCGCGCACTATCGCCAGTTTAGAGGCCCTACCGATATAGATACCTTAACCAGAACCGAGCCAATAAGTAGTCCTGCCTCGCTGGCGTATAGCTCTTATTTTTGCTGGCCTTCGTTGAATTGGCAACTAAGCACACGTCACCGCGCAGAAAGAGTTTTATCCTCTCTCCAGCAAGCGGCGCAAATCTATAATTGCTGCATTTGCTCTGGATATATAATTTGCCATAGTTAAAGAATGGTTCGCAAAGACTCCAAAACCTGAGCCATTTAGAATAATCGGGAAAAAAAGTGGCCGCTGACTTTCTTCCATCTCTCTTATTATCTGGCGAAGACTGGCTGTAGCATTTTTGTCAGCAAGTACATCTTGGAAATCCAGCTCAACTGCTTTAAGAAAATGCATTAACGCCCAAGTTGCCCCGCGGGATTCGTAAAAAACATCATCAATTTTTAACCAGGGTGTTTTTACTTCCTGCTCAGATGGTGTAGGTGTAGATTGCATAGCCCCAGTTTCGCCGGATGTATTTGTGTTGATTCTCTGCTGTCCAACACTGGCGCTTAGGTTTTGCGACAGGCTGCCCAGTCGCAATTCAACGTACAATAACCAACCTGCTAAATTATCTGCCCTGGCATAAAACTGAGCATCTGCATTGCTAGGATCTGAAATTCTGGAAAGATAAGAATAGAGGCTGGATATTGCAACCCTATACTCCGACTCAGCTGCGGGGAGTAACCAGCTTTTGCTATCAACATTAAATTTAGGATAGGCAATTTGTAAATCAGGATCTTCTGTCGACTGAGATTGAGAACGACTAAACCCCTCCCGAAGCGCCCTAGAGAGGTCGCGCACCTGCTTTAAAACACCTAGTTCCCAATTAGGTATATTGTCGAGATATAATCCAGGAGGCATAACATCGTTGCTTAAGTAACCACCGGACTTATCCAGCATGGTCTCCGACACCATAATCAGAGTGGCGGTGACTGTGCTGCCGGTTACGATTGCGTTACCAGATACTTCTAACTTTTTTGAGACATTGTCGCTGACCGAAAACGGCTCAGGTTCAGCGCTCCAATAGACCCCAATAAATAATACCCAAACCGTAACAAGAACAAAGACCAATAAGATCAACTTTTTATAGCCACCTTTACTAGGACTTACTTTCTCTTTAAAGCGTTGCCAACCGCTTGCCGACACTTGATCAATTATCATTTATTGCTCCGCCTCAACAGGCATTCGCAAACGAATGCTGGTCCGCCCAGCAAGTGCGATATTGCCACGTAATCGATAGCCCGATACAGCCTCTCTCATTACACTGAACATCCAACGCGCCAGCTCGTCGTTAGGGGCTGTAATAAGAAAAAAAGCTTGGGCTTGTTTCGCTTTAACGGCGATTTCCTGAAGCCGCTGTTGCACCTGTTCACTTCGAGCGTTCATTTCAGCCGCATTAAAACTGAAGAATAGATCAGTAGACTTCATCTCTGCCGCTAATGCTAGCTCTACGCCAGCTATATCCGGGTGATCTTGATCTACAAATCTAGCACGATCTAACATCGTCTCTGATTCTTCGAAGAGCCCGCGCCGCATCGCTTCTTCGGCAAGCTGCAAATAACGCAGAGCAATACTTTGAATACCATCAAGGGCAATTTGGTTATTGGGTTCACTGGCAAGAACCCGCATAAACTTAGCATGGGCACTATCATCCACAGGGGTCAGCAATCTATCTGCGTCTAATGCCTGCAGCGCTGAGTAAAGTAAGTCCGGCGTTGATATCTCTCTTTTGCGGCCTCTTCCAACAAATACTTCGGCTTCCGAAATCACCCTAATTTGGGGGTCTTTGATTCTCTTGCTCGGCCTTTTAGGCTCCCCCTCGGCTACACCTGCAGGACTGCTACAACTAAGTAGCAGAGCCCCAAACACTATAGACAGTAGAAAAAATCTCAAACCAAGCATAGGGTAACCATTAACTGAGAAGTTCAGAAAAAGAAATAAATCGAAGCGAGTCACCTGTTTTTACCTCGGTATGTGGCGGCACGACAGCTAAACCATCACCGTGGCTAAGCGACGCGCTGACCCCCGAGCTTTGATTCGCATAGGGCCGCAAGGTTGTCTCGCCGTCGACCTCACCCAAAGACACACGAAGATATTCCTGTCGCGAACCCGATTCTGCTGCGGCGAATCCCGCCTTGATGAAAAACGATTGAAAACCGGTATCTTTGCACCCGAGCATTTTCAACAAGGACGGCTTTACCAAAAGCGCAAAAGTCACAAACGCAGATACTGGGTTTCCCGGCAGACCAAAGAATTGTGCATCGCCTATTTTTCCACTAGCAAAAGGCTTACCCGGTTTAATAGCCAACTTCCAAAGCTCAATTTTACCTAGCGCCTCGACAGCGGCGCGAACATGATCTTCCTCACCTACCGAGACACCGCCGGTGGTCACTACACAATCAACCGATTTCGACGCGACCTCAAGCATTGACTGGGTAGATTCTAAATCGTCTTTGAGAACCCCCATATCTAAGACGTCGACTTGCAAGGACTCGAGCAATGCTCGCAAAGTGAAATAGTTTGAATTATAAATTTGCCCAGGAAGGAGTGTCTGTCCTGGCTGAACGATTTCATCGCCAGTGGTTAACAGGGCAACTTTAAGTTTTCGGCGAACTCGTATCTCTGCCTTGCCAGCCGACGCTAACATCCCTAAATCCTGAGCGCGAAGTCTATGCCCTTGAAAAAACAATGTTGCACCTATCTCAATATCCTCTCCGGCTTGACGCTGATTCTCACCTGACCTTGCGGATTGCAGAATTGTGACAACATTATCCTCGGCACTGCAGTTCTCCTGCATTACCACTGCATCTGCGCCGGGAGGCACCGGTGCCCCGGTAAATATTCTAGCGGCCTGTCCAGGGGACAAATCTGTACCCACCTGCCCCGCTGCAATGCGCTGGGTTACCGCTAATTGCCGGGGCGCACTAACAGTGTCTTTAGCGATAACTGCATAGCCGTCCATTGCGCTGCAAGCATGGGGTGGAACATTCATCTGCGCAATGCTGTCGCAAGCTAGCACTCGGCCCAATGCTTCTTCGACAGGGATATCTTCGTCTTCGACAACGGGCTTTAGCGTTGCTAACAAGTGCTGAAAGGCTATGTCGATAGGTGTAAGTGTTGAGCTCATGATCGCGTTATCTGCTGTTGATATTCTAATTAGGATTAGGCCGTATTATCGGACAAAGCGGGTGACGCAGATATGCGCTAATTCGAGGATTTCTTTTTGCCGGCGTACAGAGATTTCACAGTATCCTGAAGATTCCCGTGCCATGACCTTTGCTTAATGCCAAAGGTATCGGATATCTTCTTGCTTGAAAGTGTTGCACTGTGAATTTCCGGTGAACGCACATCCCGCTCAATGACTTTTTTATTATCCAACAACTGATAAATTTTTTCGTCATTATTGGCCGCATATTTTAACGTCTGCTCAGCAAACTCACTTTCAGTTTTGGTCTCCAAACCGCTGTAATGGTATATCCCCCAAACATTCGCGTCACAGTCTATTTGCTGTGAAACTGCTAAAATCGCAGAAGCTAAATCACCGGTGTGAGTGGGACTAAATCTTCGCCGCGCGACTTGAAGCATGCCGTCATTTTTAATGGCTGAGCGAATCCAAGACTTAATAAGCCCTTTCTTATGCTTACCAAATAACCACCCAGATCTAATAATCACATGGGAGGCGTGCGCCTGAACAGCTAACTCACCCTCTAGCGAGGCAATACCGTAAACACCAATAGGATTTGGCTCATCATTTTCGTTATAACCGAGGCGTTTTTCACCGTCGAAAACATAAGGATTCGATAGATGAATCATTGGAATGTTCAAGTGATTACAAATTTCAGAGAGCGCAGAAGGTAGGTAGGTGTTTATTAAGTAGCAACGCTGCTGAACTTTCTCGGCTCTGTTCAAAGCACTGTGATTACCTGAGATAAAATCTGCCAAATTGATAAGCTGATCAGGATTGTATTCGGTGATCATTTTGGCTAGGGCAACCTCGTTGCCTGGCTCAAAATGCTTATCCGCAGGCGCCAAAAAACCAACCTTACGCCGGCGCAAGATCTCAACCAATTCTTTTCCTGTCGGGCTATTCGCACCAACCAGAAACAGCTTCACAAAAAATTCCTATTTATCTTAGCCGATTAACAACATAGGCTATTAATACGGCCTAATAACTTCGGTCAATAAGAAGTGTAAGTCAAGCGTTGATCAAAGAAGAGCCGTGTTTTTCACAAGACAGAGCAAGCCTTGGCGAGGAAGCGGTACCGCTGGGACGCAACACCGTTTCTCAGCTAAGCTCTGCTAGAAGGGTATGTCGTCATCAAAATTATCAAAGTTTGATGGAGCAGCCTGACTCGGGGCAGATTGGGGGGCAGATTGAGGCGCGGATTGCGGAGCCCCTTGCTGTGATCTTTGAGGCTGGGACTGGCCAAAAGAATTACCGTCGCCCTGCTCCATTGCCCCACCACCACGAGAATCTAGCATTTGCATTTCACTGGCCACGACTTCCGTTGAATAGCGCTTGACGCCTTCTTGTTCCCACTGGCGAGTCTGCAAACGCCCTTCTAGATAGAGCTTGCTGCCTTTTTTGACGTATTGCTCAACGATTTCGGCAAGGCGATTGAAAAACACAACTCGGTGCCATTCAGTCTTCTCTTGCTGCTCACCGTTGCCCTTGTCCTTCCAGGTTTCGCTGGTCGCGATAGAGACATTGGCGACAGCATTACCATTAGGCATGTACCTAACTTCAGGATCATTGCCAACATTGCCTACCAGAATTACTTTATTTACGCCTCGACTTGCCACATTGAATCCCTCAAATTTTTTTTTCGGTTATATGGCATCAGTTTATACTATGGCCGCTGGCATGAGAAATATTCCTCTAAATTAACTTAATGTAGCAACTAAGGGTCATGGCCTTTGCTCTATGTGTACTACTTGTAAGATAATGCCCGGTTTCCCCTATTCCAACCGAGACCTGCATGGATAAGATTGTTGTACGTGGTGCACGCACCCATAATCTGAAAAATATCAACGTTACTATTCCGCGAGACAAGCTAGTGGTTATTACCGGCCTGTCAGGATCGGGGAAATCCTCTCTGGCATTCGATACGCTCTATGCGGAAGGGCAGCGGCGCTATGTAGAGTCACTATCTACCTATGCTCGGCAGTTCTTGTCGATGATGGAGAAACCCGATATTGATCATATTGAGGGGCTTTCACCTGCAATTTCCATAGAGCAGAAGTCCACATCGCATAATCCAAGGTCAACTGTCGGAACTATTACCGAAATCTATGATTATCTTCGACTTCTATTTGCCAGAGTTGGCGACCCTCACTGCCCAGATCACAACGTAAAGCTGGAAGCACAAACTGTCAGCCAGATGGTCGACAAAGTCATGGCCCTGCCAGCCGACTCAAGAATTATGGTGCTGGCACCGATGATAAGAGAAAGAAAGGGCGAGCATTTACATGTGTTTAGCGAACTGCGCACGAGCGGATTTATTCGCGCACGGGTTGACGGTTTAGTTTGCGAGATAGAGTATCCACCTGAACTCGAAAAAAATAAAAAGCATTCCATAGACGTTGTCATTGATCGAATCAAAATTAAGCCAGGCCTCGAGCAACGCTTAGCTGAGAGTTTCGAGACAGCAATTCAGCTGGCCGACGGCTTAGCCGTAGTAAGTTTCATGGAAGAAGACGATAAGACTGAAGACTTAGTCTTCTCTTCCCTGTTTGCCTGCCCCCAATGTGGCCACAGCATCTCTGAATTAGAGCCAAGATTGTTTTCCTTTAACAATCCAGCTGGCGCTTGTACGGGCTGTGATGGACTTGGCGTAAAACAGTATTTTGATGAATCTCGGATAGTGGTAGACGAAGCCCTAGCTCTTGCTGAAGGCGCTATTCGTGGCTGGGATCGACGCAATATCTATTATTTTCAAATGCTTACCTCTCTAGCTAAGCACTATGGCTTTAGTGTTGATACCCCCTTTGACAAGCTCTCCAAGAAACACCGCGACTTTATTCTCAACGGCAGCGGCAAGGAAGTAATCGATTTTCACTATGTTAATGACCGTGGTGACACCGTCACCAGAAGCTACCCTTTCGAGGGAATCCTACCCAGCATGGATCGCAGGTACCGGGAGACCGAGTCGAATCATGTACGAGAAGAACTGGCTAAATATCTTAGTTCTCAGTCATGCCCGGACTGTGCAGGCACCCGACTGAAGCGAGATGCCCGCTTTGTCCTACTAAAAGGATTGAACCTGCCCGGCATCACCTCGATGACCGTTGCTCAGTCATCTGAGTATTTCAGCACGCTAAAACTGACCGGCACCAAAGCAAAGATTGCTGACAAGATTCTAAAAGAGCTACAGGACAGATTGCAGTTTTTAGTGGATGTTGGCCTTAACTACCTTACCCTCAGCCGCAGCGCCGACACGCTTTCAGGCGGAGAAGCGCAGCGTATTCGACTCGCTAGCCAAATTGGCGCCGGTCTGGTTGGCGTGATGTACATCCTTGATGAACCTTCTATCGGTCTTCACCAGCGGGATAATGACCGTCTTCTGAAAACCCTGTTTCATCTGCGCGATTTAGGCAACACGGTAATTGTCGTAGAACACGATGAAGAAGCAATTTGCAATGCCGATCACGTCATTGATATTGGTCCCGGCGCAGGCGTCCACGGCGGCGAAGTCGTTGCAGAAGGCACCGTTGAGGACATCATGAAGTCAGAACGCTCGTTAACAGGAAAGTATCTCTCAGGTGTTGAATCGATAGCGATTCCAGCCGTGCGGACAGTTAATGACGATGGCAAAACCTTAGAGCTCATTGGCGCTAATGGCAATAATCTTCAAAACGTCAGTTTAAGCATTCCTATCGGACTGTTTACTTGTATCACCGGTGTCTCAGGCTCAGGAAAATCCACTCTAATTAACGGCACCCTCTATCCTATTGCCGCTACTAAGTTAAACAACGCAACCACCCTTACACCCTCGCCTTATGAAGAAATCAAAGGCATGGAGGCGTTGGACAAAGTAGTGGATATAGATCAGAGCCCGATCGGGCGCACCCCTAGATCGAATCCAGCTACTTACACAGGCATTTTCACCCCTGTCAGAGAGCTATTTGCCGGCACTCAGGAAGCACGCAGCCGGGGCTACAAGCCGGGGCGCTTTAGCTTCAATGTAAAGGGCGGTCGCTGCGAAGCTTGTCAGGGCGATGGCATGGTAAAAGTAGAGATGCACTTTCTGCCAGATGTTTATGTTTCATGCGATGTCTGTCGTGGCAAACGGTATAACCGAGAAACTTTAGAGGTTCGCTACAAAGGTAAAAATATTAACGAAGTGCTAGATATGACTATTGAAGACGCCAGACAGTTCTTTGATCCTGTTCCTGCCATTGCTAGAAAGCTGCAAACCTTGATGGAAGTAGGTCTTTCTTATATCTGCTTAGGACAAGCGGCAACCACCCTCTCTGGTGGCGAGGCTCAGCGTGTCAAACTGTCTCGTGAGCTGTCGAAACGTGACACCGGTAAAACTCTCTATATCCTAGACGAACCTACCACCGGTTTACATTTTCATGACATTAAGCAACTGCTGGCGGTGCTTCATCATTTGCGCGATCAAGGCAATACGATAGTCGTCATAGAACACAACTTAGATGTTATTAAAACAGCTGACTGGATAGTCGATCTAGGCCCTGAAGGCGGCAGTGGCGGCGGCGAAATCATCGCCCAAGGCACCCCTGAGGACGTAGCTAAGTCTAAGAAATCCCACACTGGCACCTATATCAAGAAGATCCTTGCTGGAATCAAGTAAGTTCCAAACAGCTGCCTGCGTCAATACTCAGGCAGCTGCTTAATTTCACCCGATTGCTTGCACCTTTTTAGTCTCCAGCACTTAAGCTGATGATTGAATCCTGCAGTAGCTTACGTTTTTGACTGATATACCGCCTCTCAATCGCCCAATCGCCGGAAAAAATTTCCGGAAGATAAGTAAGCTTATCTGGCAAAGATTTGGGTTTAGTGGGATTGGGTTTAGTGGGTTTGGGTAAGTACTTCGCCACTTCTCTGTGTCCACTTAACTGCACCTGCCAACAACTATTCACCTTCATTTGCAGCCGCTTATGTCCAGCCATAAATACAGTCTGACACTGCCTGAGCGTGCTGCCGACGGCATTTTTGGCAGCGACCCCTAAAATAAGCCACTCAGCAGAGTCGAGGCCACTGACTAGACCGATGCTAGCCCGAGGAAACGACTAGCCAATAATTGAAAAATCTGTTGCCTTCCAGAAGATCTTTATTATTTTTTTGCATCAAAATAATGAAAAAAATAATGTGTCAGTATTATTTCATTCATTTCATTAACTTGCGCAGTAATCGAGGAAAAACAATGGATATAGGCCCTTTTATCTGCGCAATTGAAATATCTCTGTCACATTTCTTAATGATAATGTGCGTTTTATGAACTATCGGAGTTGGACAATGCAAAGCGCATTTTTATCCCCACATTCCTCAAGGAATGTATTTGCCTTTTTTGGCAAAGCACTGTTAGCGGCAATGCTGCTGCTAACGCTCCCTGTCGCACTTAATGCACAGGAAATCACAGGTTCCGTTAGAGGAACAGTACTAGACCCATCTGGTAATGCCGAAGTAGGCGCCACAGTGGTTGTGAGTGATACTAGAACAGGCTCAAACCGAAGTGTTTCCACCAACGATAGCGGCAACTTTAACGTCCGTAACCTTACAGTTGGCGGGCCTTACACAATCAGAGTTTCATCTGCAACCTATCAGAGCACTACCATTACCGACGTCTTCACGACCCTCTCTGGTGCTGTCAACTTTAATATTGCGCTTGAAGCTATTACAGCGGGCATCGAAGAAATTGTTGTTATCGCGTCAGCAGTGCGCACGGCAAATTTAGCAATTGGGCCAAGCAGCTCTTTTGACCTCGGCCAGATAAGCGCCCTCCCCTCTATTAGCCGACAAGTTCGCGACATTATCCGACTCGACCCACGAGTGGGTGTAGGCCGTGCAGATGGCGGTAACGGATTCGGCGTGTCATGTCTTGGTGGCAGCAACCGCTCCAACTCATTCACTATTGACGGCGTTGCTTCTGCCGACGGATTTGGCCTGAATGCTTCCGGTAATTCAGCCCGAAATACTTTCCCGATTCCTTTTGACAGCATGGCAAACGCCTCTGTGGAATTCGCTCCGATCGACGTACAGTACGGCCGCTTCACTGGCTGTAACGTCAATGTCGTAACTAAGTCTGGCACTAATGAGTGGCAAGGTTCGACTTTCTATCTTTTCAACGACGATAGCAGCACCGGTGACACGATCAACGGCAACACCGTTATCACTGAGCCTTTCAAAGACCTAAACTGGGGTGCCGAAATTGGCGGTCCAATCATAAAAGACAAACTTTTCTTTTATGGCTCATATGAAGAAACCGACGAAGGCGCGGCTCAGAACGATGGCCCTATAGGCGGCGGTTTTGCCAATGAGCGCTTTATTACAGTAGACGACGCTAACCAAGTCCGTGACATATTGATCAATCAATATGGCCGTGACCCAGGCGCTATTGTTCGCACTCTACCTCAGACTTCAGAGCGCTATTTTGCACGTCTAGACTGGAATATTAATGACTTCCATCGTGCTGAATTTACCTACACAGATCTCACAGAATCAAATTTAGAAGGTGACGATTTTGGTTATAACGGTTTCACTTTCAGCGATAACTTTGAAGCTGAAGGTACTGACCAACAAGCGATGTCTTTCCGTTTATTCTCTGACTGGAATGACAGCTTTTCTACCGAGTTCCGTTATTCACAGCTTGAAGTGATCGACAACCAAGGCCCGTTTGGCGGCGGAGAAGCTCAAGACGACAACATCCCACGTATTGAAGTCTTTGACGGCGCAGGCAGCGTGGCACTGACGTCAGGCCCTGGCACATTCCGCAGCGCCAACGACCTTCAGTATGACCTGGACCAGCTAAAAATTGCTGGCCACTATACTTGGAACGATCACCGTTTCACTCTAGGTTACGAGCTTGACTCACTGAGTGTTTTTAATCTGTTTGTTGCCAATGGCACAGGCACTATCGAGTTTGCTGACATTGCCGCTCTTCAAGCTGGCACCGCTCAGGGAATCGACGGAAACGGCTCTTTTACCGGCAACATTAATGATGCTGCTGCAGCATTCCAAAGAGACATTCACTCGTTCTATGTCCAAGACACTTGGCAGCCAACTGACTCGCTACAAGTAGTTGCTGGCGTGCGCTATGACTCGTATCAGTCAGACGATCGCCCAATCAATAACCCTGTTTACGAACAGCGTTATGGTTTTCGCAACGACACTAGCTTCGATGGCCTTGATCTATTGATGCCTCGCCTTGGCTTAACTTACGACCTGCCTTTTAATCAGCTTGGTCCTATTCAAATGTCTGCTGGCTTTGGCTTGTTCTCCGGTGGAGATCCAACAGTTCACTTTGCTAACGCTTTCCAAAACTTCGGTGGCGCAATCGGCTCAGCAAGTGAAAGAAACTGTGCAGCTGCAGACCTTCAAGTTCTTCAAGGCGGCACATTCACTGGTATTCCAGCGTGTATCGGCCAAGCACAACGCGCACAGGCCGGTCTTAATACCGGGCGTGCTGACGCAGTTGATCCTAGCTTCAACCTTCCCCACCAGCAACGCTGGAACCTAGGCTTCAACTGGTTCGTTGAGTCTAACAACAGCTTCCTAGACGGCTGGCAGGTTCAGGGGGATTACATTTACAGTGATGCACAAGACGCGTCAGAGTTTCTTGACCTGACCTTAACTCAGCGAGTTGACAGCGGCGGCAACCCGCAGTTCTTACCTGATGCCCGACCGGTGTTCTTTGCTGTTGACCCGCTACTTGCTGGTTGTGATGCGCAATTTATCGCCCCAGGACAAGGCTTCAGCAATGTATCAGTTGCATGTAACGCAGGTCGTGACGATCAAGACATCTTATTGACCAACGGTGTAAGCGGTGAGACTCACTCTTTCTCGCTACAATTAAATCGTTCATTTGATTTTTCTGCTAACAGCGCACTAGATGTTCGTTTTGGTTACGCCTACACAGACGCATCTATCGGTAATCCGATTACAAGCTCAACAGCGACTTCTGGCTTTGAAGAGGTGGCTACAGCTATTATCAATCAAAACCGTTTAGCTCCGGCGCAGTATGCCAACGAGCACAACTTTGTTTTATCACTCAACTTTGAGCACTATTGGACTGAAGGCACGCCATTGCAAGTTGGCATGTTCGTACGTCGCCGCTCTGGCCGTCCTTTCAGCTACGCGTATGACAACAATACACCATCAACTTTGTTTGGTGATTCAGACAACGAAGAACGCAACCTGTTCTACGTGCCTGCTGGACCTAACGATCCTCTAGTCGACATGAGCGCGCTCGTTAACTCTGGTCAATCTGGTGATTTCTTCAGATTCTTAGAAGAATCTGGCTTAAACAGCTATGCCGGTCGCATTGCTGGCAGAAACCAGTTTGAACAAGACTGGAGCACAGACGTCGATATCCGCATTCAGCAAGATATTCGCCTGCCGGGAAACTTTAACCACAAGTTGAAGCTTTTCTTTGATATCGAGAATCTTCTTAACTTGTTTGATGACGGCGAAAATGTTCAGCGTTTTGTTGACGTAGGTGACGTGGCTGAAGCTGTTCCAATTTTGGACGCAGCCTTAAGCGCAGACCGAACTCAGTTTGTTTACTCAAACTTCAATCCGGGTGCCGGCAGAAACACAGGTATTCCGTTTACAACTGACGTAGACGATAGTGTTTGGAGAATCCAAGCGGGTGTTCGTTACGAGTTTGGCGGTTTCTAGTTAAGCGCTACGAAAAATAGAAAAAGGAGCCTCGGGGCTCCTTTTTTTTGTACTTATTTTTTCTTACGCTCTGCTTTTTCTCTAGTTTCCTGCTTTTACTTTTACATAATGACAGCCCCCGCTCGACTTGCCTCAATCAACCCTCGTCAAAATATTTTCACCACCCCCAAATAACCTCTCCCCGGTCACCCAATCGTTGCTGCACTTCTGCGGAAGCAAAACTGTGGTGTTGTTCCTGACATTACAGCCCCCCTATCCGAACAGTGACTTACCGTTGAAGAAGTAAGACACGACAGAAACGAAAATGGTCCTAAGCGATGTGCTTTTCGGCGTATGGATTTCTGCTTTAGCTGTGGTTTTCTAACGATGATATTCTGATGCTTGCTCGTAATTTTTTTCGGGGCTTTTCTGGGGGTTTTCTGGGGCTAAAAAGAATCTAGAAATACATAAAAAAACGTGGGAATCGCGCTCGGGTGCAGCAGTTCCCATGGAAGGGTCTAGCAGAAGGAGGTTTAACCCAGCTCTATGCAGGCGATAGCGATTATTGAATTGAGCTGGCAGTAATCTAGTACTGGTACGACCATTTTCAGGAGGCTTTTAAAACCTTGGGCCCTAATGAGAACGTAAGAACTAGAGCCCCAAACAGCGGATAGCTGGCTGGGGCAATTACAATATCAATTTTTCAAGTAACAGAGCTAAGGAAAAACTTTAAATACAGGGTACTCGATGGGATTCAAGCTTTCTAACTCAGCTCTCGACCCGCTTTCCAATTCCCTCTCAAGAGCCGAGTCGAAGAAATTCCAATAGGCCAGTCCGTCATCGGCCTGCGGTTCTAGTAAGTAGAACGCTAGATTCGCTAGCCGATGATTCATCGGCACATAAAAATCGCCTGTGCGAAAAGTCCGCTCAGTCGAGACGAATTTGCCAATGAGCAATGAGTTGCGGTGATTGTTTTGAACGAAGGATTGTTTTTTCACTTCCTCCACCATGTACGCCTCGCCGAGGATTAGTCTATCGCGGCTAAGGACCTCCACAGGAATTCCATGCTGGCGAAGCTTCTGCGCAACCTCTTCAAAGCGACCGGAGAAAACATAGGCCGAGGGCTTTTTCGCTGTAACGGCGGCCTCGAAGCGGTTGTAGTTGAGAACCCCTTTTATAACTACTAGCTCCGAACTTCTAACAAAATCAGTTTCACCATTGTCTTTTTGATAGGGAATGTATTTGTAGCTCAGCAAGTCCAGCGGCTCATCTAAAGGCCGCATTTCAAACTCGACCCCCTGCTCTTGGCCGAAACCACTTGCTGCCACACGCTCATCCGCCGCCCGGTTGATGCGCCGAATTTCTTCACCATGAACAGCGGTGTACTCCAAAATTTCTTCAATAAAAACGTTCGCGGCATGAACGCGCTTGTAAAAACGATCGTGGGAAAATGTTTCACTTAAGATAGCCATGCGATTGCGTAGGCCCATCTGATTAGTCAGATAACGAGGCGCGTGATGATAGGTGCGCAGCTCCTTAGGAGGCCAATCTCGGTAATCAAAACCACCGTACCAACTGAAGTCTAAGTTGAACTTGCCTTTCACCGACTCTTTAATTGCCGGTAACATTATGTCCGCTGTGTAGTTAGATGTCGCACCGTCGCCAGCGGTCTGATAAGACGGCGCATAGGTAAGTGAATAGCCATGCCAAGTGCCATTGGTGGTATGCAGATCTACCAGCAAGTCTGGGTCCCATCTCAAGATAACTCTTTCCATCAAAGCGGCGCTTTCCGGAGCCTCTAATGCAATCCCATCCCTATTGAGATCATAGCCATGGGCATGACGCTGCCCTGCCAGCATTGGACTCATCTCTTGATTAGGTCTGGAGTCCACAGCCATATCGTCGTTGCCATCAGCGTTATAGATTGGTACAAAAACAATGATCTGATTGTCCAGCAGGTGCTTTTTATCGCCATACAGGATATCTCTCATCAAAATCAGTGAGGCTTCTTTACCTTCAACCTCACCGCCATGAATGTTTCCTTGCAGGTAAATAACCGGCTTACCGCTGGTCTGCGCCGCCGCTGGAGAATCGATGGCTGGGTTTGCCAATACGACAATTGGAACTGAGCGCCCCTCTTCAGTGGTGACTAGAATCTCGCGATGCATAAGATCTGTGCTGGCATCCAGCGCATCAATAACATTAACCACCTCTTGAAACGTCGAGGTCCTTTCAAAATTAGAGCGTTCTGCCATGCTTATCATCGACTCGCTTAACATAGCCGAGCCAAATGATGAGGGCTGCGCCCAAACAGCTGAAAAACTAAAACTAATCGCCATGAACAAAATGAAACGCATGCAAACTCCAAAACTATTAATAAAATAGACGACAGCCAATGACTCCCCAGAGCCTAGCGTTAAAAACTCATCTAGCCAGTTAGATTAGCATGATAGGCACGCCATGACAGAAACCAAAAGCTGCTTCTTAACCACCGCGCCCGCCTTCACATTAGCGAATTCGTGACAGTCTGTTGCTTTTTGCCCCGGCGACTATAAGCAGATGTTTTATATATATTACAAATTACTAAGCCATCGCATAGTTGGTTTTTGGGCAAAACCCAGCCTTAAGGGTATATTTGATTATTGTATTAAACTGAAGGCGTTTACCGCCTCCTAGGTGAATTCCAACAACAATAAAACGCGGCGCCAGTGAATTCAAAACTTACTCGTCGGCGTTTTCTCGAGGGGGCTATTTTCTCCGGTGCTGCTGCAACTGCAGGCACTGGATTCTACCTCGCTGAAAATGCCCAACCCGAATAGACTGCAGCCGAAAGCTTAATAACACTGAATGTTAATGGACGTAATCGACCCGTCGATGCACTCCCATCTGAACCCCTTGCCTCTACACTTCGCTACAAGCTGGACTTAACAGGAACCAAAATAACCTGGGATACAGGCGAATGTGGTGCCTGTGAAGTGATTCTTGAAGGCGTGCCAAGTTATTCTTGCTCTGTTCTAACGCAGAACGTCAAAGGCAAAGCGATACTGTCGGTAGAGGGTGTCAAATCTTCCGACTGCACAATCGAAGATTCAAGAATAGTCTGCGGAGCTTTTCAATGGACCCCACGGCGGGTTACCAGCGCTGAGAACTCTATCTGAGGCCAAACCAAGAGCTCAGCAACAGCTTAATCTGATGGTAAAAGGCAGCTGACGTAGCACGCGAACTTGCACACAATGGGTTTAAGGTACCGCTTAGGCAAAATCTGGATAACCGCGCAATTAACGTTAAATTACATTTTGTAAAGCCGCACCCGGCCATAAAAAAAGGAAGGCTTAACCTTCCTTTTTTGTGCCTGTAATAACCGTTAGCCGGCGCTAAGTTAGCCTGCTCTTTTAGTTTCTATTCAAGCTCATCTCATGATGTTGCAAGATCAAAACTGGCAGGCTCGAAGCTACCTCAAGAAAGAGCCTTTTCTTCGGGCATCAGCGCTAAATGCTTGTTGGAAATCTCATAAACAGAGCGAAACCATGCTGGGTCATCATTCAAATTTGGCACAAGCTGAAACACTTCACCACCGGCTTCCATGAATTCTTCACTGTACTCAATGCCAATCTCATGAATGGTTTCGAGACAATCCGAGATAAACGATGGAGTCACAACAGCCACTTTTTTAAGGCCTTTATCGACTAGCTCTATGATGTGCTCATCAAGATAAGGTTTTATCCATGGTTGCTTGCCAAATCGAGACTGAAAAGCGATTGAATATTTGTCTTCATTCCATCCCAAGGCATCAACGATTCCCGCAGTAGTTTGAACGCATTGGGCACGGTAACAAAGACGGTTTTTATCGGTGATAGTTTTGCAGCATTCACCAAATTGACAATAGTTTTCAGGATCAAACTTCTTAATAGTCTGCTCAGGAAGACCGTGATAACTAAAAATCACGTGATCGTAGTCGTTAATTTCTAGGTGCTTAGTAATCAAGATCGTCCAGGCTCGGATGAATGCTGGCTCGCTGTAGAGGTCATCAACAAAATGAATATTGGGGGCAGTCTCCCACTTTTTGGCCTGCTCCTTAACTTCGTGGAATACCGACGCCGTGGTGGCAGTTGAAAACTGAGGAAACATCGGCAACACAAGAATATCTGTTATCCCTTGTTCTTTAATTTCTGCCATCGCATCCCACACAAACGGCTTGCTGTATCCCATGCCATTGAAAACAGCGATATCTTCCCCCGCCTCATCAAACATTTCCTGCAAACTGCTCTGAAGACGATCTGCGTAGACTTTCAGCGGCGAGCCGCCTTCCATCCAGATGTCAGCGTAATCTTTGGCTGTTTTAGGCGCTCTGAAAGGAATGATAATCAAATTCCTGAGTAGCCACCGGCCAATTGGGTTGAAATCGAACACAAAAGGATCTGAGAAAAAATATTTATAGAACTCTCGAAGGCCTTTTGCAGTCGGCTCGGAGGGGGTACCTAGATTGAGAAGAATTACTGCTTTAGTCATGAGTCCATTGCCGTAAATAATGAAGGTTTGTACCAAGTTAAGCTGGCCTGCGGATAGCAGATAGGCCAGCTGAATACTTGAATAAGCGATGTTGATTATACGCTATGCGATGACAGTTGGGATCACTTACATTGTTTGAGCTGGACAACTTCTGCACCAAAAGGCTTTTCGCGCTAAACTTTAACTTTACTACCTAAGGAACGTATTTGTGATTACTGACTCAGCTACAATCCAGTCGCCAACAAAATCAACAGTTGCCGGCCTACTTTGCGCACTGCTATTTACACTAATTTACATAACCCAGTTTAGTAGCTCAGCTAATGCTGCAGAAGCCCAACTTATTTATGCCGACGCAAAAGTTATTGAGGTGGCTTCTAACTTCGGTTTTCTTGAAGGCCCTGTAGCAGATCAATTAGGCAACCTCTTTTTTACCGACATCAACAATAATACTGTTCATAAGATGACAGCTAGTGGCCAAATATTACCAGCCTACTCTCCTAGTAATTATGCTAACGGACTGGCAATAGATCTAGATGGCAGCTTATTAATCTGCGAGCAGTCCGGACAGCGGATAAGCAAATTAGCGGCGGACGGAAGCGTGTCTACGGTGGTTAGTCGCTACGCTGGCAAGCCCTTTAACAGCCCTAATGATTTATGGGTTCACCCCAATGGCAGCATTTATTTCACTGACCCAAGGTACAACTTTCCCGCCGGGAAGATTTCTCAAGACGGTGAATATGTATATCTAATAAGCCAAGATCGCAGCCGTGTAGAGCCAGTGATTATCGACATTCCCAAGCCCAACGGCGTGGTTGGCACAGAAGACGGGAAAACTCTTTATATAGCCAGCACTGAGCTTAGAAAGGTTTTCCGCTTCGATATCAGCCCAAACGGTTATCTGGTTAATAAAATCGAATTTGCCGACCAAGGTTCAGACGGCATGACCTTGGATCAGCAGGGCAATGTCTATCTCACTTGGGTTGGGGGTGTCAGTGTTAGAAATCCAGAAGGCGAGGAAATAGAGTTTATTCGAACGCCTCAGATGCCAGCGAATGTTGGCTTCGGCGGAGCGGATGGGAAAACGCTGTTCATGACTGCAAGAACGAGCCTTTACTCAATAAAGATGAACGTAACGGCTAGCCGTTAGCTCAGCGGCTATCTTTTTCGAATAGCTCTTGCAGCTCTTGCCGGCCCTCCCGCGCCAACTTGTGAAGTTTATCAATGTCATCTACATGCTTTACAGAATTTTGCAGCATGGTTTCATCGTGATTACGAAACATTTCAGTAACCTCCAGAGCACGACCTTCTGGATAACCAAGCTGCTCGAGAGTCCGAGTTGCGGCCTCCAAACTGCTGGCAAAAGTGTCTCGAATAACATGTTCGACGCCGCTAGCTAGCAACCGCCGGGCATGAGTACGATCGATTGCCCGAGCTATAATACGAATTCTTGGATTTTGCTCTTTTACCAGAGCGACAATTTCGAGAGATTCTTCTATTTCATCTACGGCGACAACCACTATTTTCGCATGCTTAACGCCGGCAGACCGCATTAGGTCAAGGCGAGTCATATTACCAAAAAAGATTCTATTCCCTAACTGCTTAACGAATTCAACATGAGTTGAGTTCTTGTCCATTGCCGTGAAAGGGATATGGCGGGCTGATAGCATCCTGCCGATTATTTGCCCAAAACGGCCAAAACCAGCAATGATTACTTCAGGATGATGAGTGTCCCAGTGGGCATCTTGATCGGGTTGAGATTCACTGCGCGCGTGCCAAATTTTTCGATGCAAAACAACAAGAGGCGATGTCAGCGCCATCGACAAGCCTACTATCAAAATAAACTGCGCCGATAGTTCCGGGCTAAACAACCCCCCTTGAGTAGCTTCGGACAAAATCACAAAGGCGAACTCCCCTCCTTGCGACAGCATCAGTCCGAGCTGAAAACCTTCCTTGTAGGAGACGTTGTTTCTTTTTAACACCGCCACAATTATCAGGGTTTTAGTGGCGACCAATAACATCGCCCCAAACAACATCTGAAACGGGTTTTCTAGAAACAAGGCAACATTGAGTGTCATGCCAACAGCGATAAAGAATAGGCCTAGTAATATCCCCTTAAAAGGCTCTATATCTGATTCAAGCTGATGCCTATAATCAGAATTTGCCAACATAATCCCGGCAAGAAAAGCGCCCAAGCCCATGGAGAGCGACACCGCGTCCATTAACACAGCAACACCAATCACAATCAGCAAACTGGCAGCTGTCATAACTTCTTTATTGTTAGTCTGAGCTACCGCCGCAAGCAAGTGGTTAAGGCCGAATCGGCCAAAAATCAAGACCCCGACGACTGCAGCTACCGAGTAATACCATGGATAAGAGTTCTCTCCCGCCGCCCCATTTTGGGCTACTACGCCAACTAGCAGCAAAATCGGAATAACTGCTAAATCTTGCAGCAGGAGAATGGAAAAGCCTTTGCGGCCTAAAGGAGAGGCTATAATCCTCTCTTCACTCATAAGCTGAATCGCAAATGCCGTAGAAGAAAGACCTAGAGCCAGGCCCAACACCAAGGATTGCTGAAAGCTCAGTGCGATAAACGAGAAAGCGCAGGTTAAAACGGCCGCTGAAATCAACAGCTGGCTGCCACCGATAAGACCAATCTGACCGCGCATGGTCCAGAGCTTTTGCGGCGCTAGTTCCAGTCCAATAATGAAGAGTAAGAGGATGACGCCGTACTCGGCAAAATGAAGAACTTCCTCTGGATCACTTATTAAACCAAGAACATTTGGGCCTAACACTATGCCCGCACAAAGGTAGCCCAAGATTGAACCGAGTCCAATTTTCTTAAAAAGCGGAACCGCGATAACAGCAGCGCACAGGTAGTAGAGCGCATCCAATAAGAAATTTTCTTCTAGCATTGCAACCTCAAATTGGGAGGGCCAAAGTCAGCAGCTTGTAAAGCTACCACAGGATGAGTTCAGACTCACATCGAGTTTGTTACCTGTCAGGAGGCTTCATCGCCATAAAAATGTTACTTTTCAACTCGACTTAGCTAAAAAAAAGGTGCTTCCAATTTTTAGTAACTAATCCTCTGAATAGCTTTCACACTTAGCGGTAACACTCCCCTTCTAATGCCTTGCCTAAGTATTGCAATCCACTCTCCTGATTTCATCAAGCCCATGCTATTACTAGCCTGCAGAGTAATCTGGGTAGGTTTGTAACAAATTGCCAAAAAAAAAGCTGATTTCTCAGCCAGATTGGGTACACTTGAAGAAATACTAAAATAAATCATCTAGAGGATAAGTCGTGAAATTAACTCTCAGACTAGCGTTATCAGTTGCAGTCGCAGCAGCCGCCCTATCAGTGCAAGCTGGTGAGCGCGTTGGTGACTTTGCACTCATCGATCACGAAGGCGCATTTCAGCATATGGCCTGGTACGACGATCACAGCGCCGCCGTAATTATGCCCTTCACAGCCGATACTGACCTAACTCAGTTTAGCGCCCTGCAAGCTACTTATGCTGACCAAGGGGTCGCTTTTTTCTTGATGAACCCGGGTCTAGAAACAGACCGGTCTGCCGTGGCCAGCCTACTGGAATCTAAAGGCGTTGATGCCTCCGTGCTTATGGACGACGCACAATTGGTTACCGAAATGCTTGGCATCCAACACATGGACCAAGTAGTGCTTTATAACCCGAGTAGTTTTGAACTTCTTTATCGTGGTCCTGCAAGCGATCAGCTTGAAGAAAGCATTCAAGCTGCCTTGAATGGTGATAAAACCGATTTAGTAGAAGTAGCTGCATCTGGGCCGGCAATTGAATTCATCAATACCGAGCTACATGCTAATCTTTCTTACACCCAAGATATCGCGCCGATCATTGCTGAGAACTGCGCCGAATGTCATCGCGAAGGCGGAATAGCCCCTTTTGCAATGGACAGCAATTTAGCAGTGCAAGGTTGGTCACCAATGATACGCGAAGTGGTAATGACTAAGCGCATGCCTCCAGGCCAAATCGATAATAAAATCGGCCTTAAGATGAAGAATGAAATGAACCTTAGCGACGAAGAAATGCAAAAACTCGTTCGCTGGGTGAACGCAGGCTCTGTCGTGGAGGGAGATGCAGATCCATTGGCAAACCTCGTTTGGCCTGATACTAAATGGTCATTCGGTGAACCTGACTTGATTGTTACAGTACCTCCACAAACTATTCCAGCTACCGGTGTAGTTGATTATATGGATATTCCGATCGATTTAGGCCTTGAAAAAGACGTCTGGATTAGAGGCAGTGAAGTCTCTCCTGGATCTCCTGAGGTTCTTCACCATATCATTACGACAGTAATCCCACCGGGTGGTGCTGCCAACCCACAGGAAGCTCTTTTCGCTGCTATCAACAGCTTGCCCGAAGAACGCGCTGCGGCTGTAAGAACCGAGCTGTTTGCTTCAGTAGCTAGTGGCGGGCGCCCTGACATCGACAAGATATTCCGCGAAAATCCTGAAATTGATATAAGCACTCTTCTTGGCGGCGGCGATCCTGATCAAGGTTCTGTTGCCGGCTATGCCCCTGGCAATGTCGGGCAGCTGAACCCAGCGGGTGTAGGTGGCTTACTGAAGGCAGGCACACAGCTTAACTTGCAGATGCATTACACAACAACTGGCAAGGAAATGACTGACGCTACCGAAATTGGCATCTACTTCTATGAAGAAGGCATGGTTCCGGAAAAGAGAATGTCAGGCGGTGTCGGCAATGCCTTCAGCCTTGAAATTCCAGCGAATGCAAAAGACCATGAGATGGAGCTGGTTACTTATGTAGCAGACGAAGCGGAGATCCGCAGCTTAATGCCACACATGCATTTTCGCGGTAAACGGATGAAGTTTGTCGCTCAGTATCCAGACGGCAGCGAAGAGATGCTTCTTTCAGTGCCTGCTTACTCATTCAACTGGCAGTTGGCACATGAATTGGAAACGCCTTTGAGAGTGCCAGCGGGCACTAAGATTGTGGCCACAGGCGCTTTTGACAATTCTACTCAGAACCCTTACAACCCTGACCCCAGCAGTGAGATCGTTTGGGGTGAGCAAAGCTGGGAAGAGATGTTCATGGGCTTTTATACTTGGCAGAACGTTGAAGAGGGTGGATCAGAGTAAGAACTGATTAATCCTTAGCAAAACAAAAAAGGCGAGTTCAATGAACTCGCCTTTTTTTTTGAACCGCTTTCATACTCATCAGGCTGAACTTACGGTGCTATTTTATGGTGCTAACTCAGACATCTTGGGCAAGCACTTCCCATTCAATTACACCTAATACAATTGATCCACCCCCACTACTGAGGCCTATGGTTAATTACTAGCTATTGTTCACGCGGAGGTGGAGGCGTCCAATCGCAGTCTTCACAGTCCGGTGAAATATCATTTTGAGCAAGCACCTCAAAGATAAAGTCTCTCCATACTTCATTCGGCTGCCAGACGGTGTTCATGTCAGCCTTAGCTTCTGAAATAGATACGTCTTCATGAATCACTCTGTACAAAAAGCTAAACGCAGTCGCCCTAGCGTTAACTTGGCAATGCAGTAAAGTTTTCTTATCTGTGTTTCGTTGCATAGAATCTGAAAAAGCATAAAAGTCATCTGGGAGGGGATTATCAAATGTCACAGGTACATGCATGTATTCCATTCCCAAGCCTTTTACAACCTGATCAGCATCTGGCAAAGCATTCTGGTTGTTGGTGAAGGCTATGTAGACAATCCTTTCAAACCCCTGCTCAGCAATAGCAGCAAACTGCTCTGCGCTGGGCTGGCCTGAGCTTGCAAAGTTCTCGCTATACTGGCGAAAATTCACTATTTTTTCTAGCGAAGGGGCAACATCTTCAACAGCCCAAGCGTTATTTATCAGCATAGCCGTTGTGGCTAGTCCTAAAAGTGTTTTCTTCATGCTCATACCCTATTGGTGATTTCGAAATTTTAATTAAGCCTACTTAAACTTACCTAAACCTACTATAGCAGACCTTTTACTAGGTTTTCCATGAACTACCCATATAGAAAATACTGTCTAAGATGCTGGCTCGTCACCAGATAATCAGCGCCAGTATAGGACAATAAGTATTGATGGGTTTAACATCATAGAGATTTAAACTATTAGAATATCTAAGGGAAGAAAGCGTCTAATTAGCTTTGCAAATCGCTGAGCAGCTCAAAAGCTAGCTCAGCCTTGGCTAACGGAACATAAACGTGATCATGATAATACGCAGCCACGACATTGGCACTAATATTGTGACTTGATAAGCGATTGGCAACCGCTGCAGTTAAACCCACAGAATTAAGACTGGAGTGTACTGTCAGCGTAATGCATTTAAAAACTGATGAATAATCGAACCCCGCCTGCATCGCAGCTACCTTAGTTAAAATCAAGCTAAGGCCTTCCTCTTCCCTATAGGTAGCAACCGGCTCCAAATCTAAGATGTCACTAAAACTCATTGTGTCACTAGAACAAAAAACATATTCGTCTTTCAATAACTTTGGCTGTAAAAAAGCCAAAAGTTTTTCTAATC
>MDTF01011200.1_pt1 | contig 36325 bp, 44 predicted proteins | sample 811191 | NCBI WGS metagenome assembly MDTF01 (sample SAMN05326649, study PRJNA326480) | marine metagenome | isolation source: seawater | place: Southern Ocean | collected 2011 | reverse complement strand
TTTCAACAACTTGGTATGAAGATAAAAATTATCTTGTAGTACCTGAGACCATTCTTTCTATTATTAATATCTTTCCAATTACAAACAAAGGTAATATGAATCTATTTGATGTAAGATACCAAATGAGATTAAATGACCTTTATGATTTTTCTTCAACTTCAATGGTTAACTATGATGTTGTATTAAGACATTTAGATTTTTTAGATCATATACTTGTAGGTGAAAAACCTATGAGATTCAATCAACACGACAATAGACTTTACATTGATATGGATTGGAAGAATGATTTAGAAGAAGATGAATTTATAGTAATAGAATGTTATAGAAGATTAGATCCAAATACTTATACAGATGTTTTCAATGACATTTATTTAAAAAGATATACTACTGCTTTATTTAAAAAACAATGGGGCGCTAACTTATCTAAATTTAATGGTGTTGCAATGGTCGGTGGCGTAACTTTAAACGGACAACAAATATATTCTGAGGCGCTTGCTGATATAGAAAAACTAGAAACAGAAATAAGAAGTACATTTGAATTAAACCCAGCCTTTATGATAGGATAATGCTATGCCAGTTAATCATTACTTTCAAGGTGGCAACGGTATCGGTAATCAAAACGAGAAAAGACTTTACGAGGATTTAATTGTAGAGGGCCTAAAAATTTATGGGCACGATGTTTATTACCTACCTAGAACACTAGTCAATAGAGATTTGATCTTAGGAGAAGATACGACTTCTCGTTTTGATGACTCTTGGATGGTAGAAATGTATGTAGAGTCAACCGAAGGCTTTGCAGGTCAACAAGAAATAGTTTCAAAATTTGGTTTAGAGATAAGAGAAGACACTACATTTATGGTGTCTAAAAGAGCTTGGGATTACCACGTTGGTTTAAAAGATAGTTTAATTGCTACAGGTAGACCAAACGAAGGTGATATAATTTATTATCCTTTGATGAACTCATTTTTTGAAATACAGTTTGTTGAAGATCAGGAACCTTTCTTTGCATTAGGTCAACTACCAGTTTACAAATTAAGAGTGACTCGTTGGGAATATTCTAGTGAGAAACTTGATACAGGTTTAGATATTATTGATAGTGCTGAAGACAAGTACACACTAGATCAATTAAATTACAAATTTAGTTTAGAGAGTGGTCAAGTTGCTTTAGATGGCGAAGGATCAATAAGACTAGAAGAAGATTTATCAACAGGTGAACCACAATTTTTAATGAGTGAAGAATTTACAGCATCCTCAATACAAACTCAATCATCTTATGCTTCTAATACAGATTTAGATTCTGAAGCAGGATTTGATACTTCTTCTACTTTAGATGATATACTAGACTTTACAGAAAGAAATCCATTTGGAGATGAGGATAGTTTATAATGTTAGGAAATAGATTTTACAATCAAAGTTTTAGAAAATTAATTGTTGCATTTGGACAAGTGTTTAACAACATAGTTATTCAAAGAGAAAATGCTACTGGTGGTGTAACTAGTAGAATAAAAGTACCACTTGCATATGCACCTAAAGAAAAATTTTTAGTTAGATTAGATCAACAAGCAAATTTGAATAGTAGAGAGTTTGCAACATCATTACCTCGTATGGGTTTTGAAATTACAGGTCTTAATTATGACGCAAGTAGAAAACTAACTCGTGTTCAAAAATATTCAAAAGTTAAAACAGGTGAAGATGGTAAGAAAACAAATTATAATTACACACCTGTACCTTACAATATTAGTTTACAACTATACATTTTTACAGCAACTGCTGAAGATGGTCTACAAATTATAGAACAAATACTACCTTACTTTCAACCAGACTATACAGTTACAGTCAATATGGTTCCTAAGTTAGATATTAAAAGAGATATACCTATCGTGTTAGGTAACATAAATTACGAGGATAGTTATGACGGAGATTTTACTAGTCGTAGAGCCGTTATATATACTATTAACTTTACTGCTAAAACATATCTGTTTGGTCCTATGAGTAATCAAGGTGTTATTAAAACATCACAAGCAGACTTAGGAACAGATACAGATAATCCATTAAGTAGAGAAGAAAGAGTCGTAGTAATACCTAATCCAACAACTGCTGACGCAGATGATGATTTTGGATTTACAACTACAATTAGTTTCTTTAATGATGGTAAACGATATAACCCGAGTACGGATAAAGATGAATAAATTAGAAGAAAAAGTAAATGAAATTTTAGGTGTAGAATCAGAAGCACCAAAACCACAAGAGTTTCAACCACCTGTTAAAAGAAAGACTGGTGAAGTTGAAGTAAAAATGGATAAAGATATTAATACTGATTACGATTATAGTAGAGATAGTTATTATAATCTAATTGAAAAAGGTCAAGAGGCAATACAAGGCATACTTGATATTGCAAAAGAAGGTCAACACCCTAGAGCATATGAGGTTGTTGGACAGTTAATAGGTCAAGTTGCTACTTCGGTTGATAAACTACAAGACTTACAAAAAAAATTGAAAGACTTAAAAGAAGTACCTGGCAAGACAAACGCCACTATCAAAAATGCTTTATTTGTTGGATCAACGACAGAATTGCAAAAAATGTTAAACAAGAATACAGTAGAAACTAATAGTGAAAGAAAAAAGGAAAATGATAATGAAAAAAGTTTTAAAGACATCACACCAAAATAACACTTTTAGAACTCTTATACATATAGTAAGGAGTTTTAAATGATTGAAGTACGAGAAATAGATTTAGAAACAGCAAACAGTTATCTTAAACAAGACGGCCTTAATGGATCTGAGGCGCAATTAAAATTCAACAGATTAAATTCTGAGTTGTACAATAGTGTCAAGTTAAAAGGTGCAACTACATCAATTAAAGGACCAATTTTTGAAAAGTTTATGCCGCTTTATGGAGGAAAAACTACCTGGTTAGGTGCTTTTGACGGAAATAAATTTGCAGGTGTTCATTGGCATTCCATTACACACACAGGTAATGATGAAATATCTGGATCAAAAGATGTTTTTGATGGCAATTTATTTGCAGACAATGTTGAAAGTGCTAGAGCATTACACGAAGAATTTGATAGACGAATTAAAGATAAGTATATAGTTAATTATGCTTTTGCTTTTCCTGAAGAAGAATTTGGTTTGGATTATAGAAAAAGTTTAGGTTATAAAATTTGGGCTACAAGTGAAATTAAAAATATTAATACAAATAAAAAAGAACCTTTATATTTTTTAAAAAGATTATCAGGTTTGGCACCAAAAGTTACGACTGAAGATGAATTAAAAAAAATAAAAATTGCTTTATTAAAAAAACAATTGGAAGAATTAGGTGCTTGAATATAAATTACCATTAGAAAGTTTTATAGGTGCTTGGTATATTGATCCTAAAATATGCGATGGACTTATAAATGTATTTAACAACAATACTGATCGTCATAATACAGGTGTTATAGGTGGCCCTTACAATGTTGATAAGAACAACAAAGATTCAGTTGATCTTGGATTACACCCAGACTATACAGACCCTGCTTTTATGGAGTATAAAAAATCATTAAAAGATTGTACTAAATTATATGAAGAAAAGTATCCCGAATTAAGTAATTTTCAACAATATGGAATGAACGAAGGTGCTAACATACAGTATTATAAACCTGGTGGAGGTTATTTTGCTGAGCATTGTGAGAGAACATCTAAAAATGAAAATCGTTGTCTTGTATGGATGACATATTTAACAGATACACCTGACGCTGGTACAAATTTTAAATATCAAAATATTACGACACCTTGTAAAAAAGGTTTAACTGTAATTTGGCCAACTGATTTTACACATACTCATAGTGGACAAATATCTAAAACACACGAGAAATATATTATTACAGGTTGGTTTGGATATATAAAAACTTTGTGGGAAGATGACCCTAGGAGTATGAAGAAAGATCCAACTACAGGAAAAGAGTATCAAGGTTATAACTATAATGATTAATGACGCCTATCTAGGTAATCCTAATCTAAAGAAGATCAACACACCACAAGAATTTACTAAAGAACAAATTTTAGAATATCAAAAGTGTGCTGGTGATCCTGTGTACTTTATGGAAAAATATATTCGTATTGTATCACTTGATGACGGTCTTGTGCCATTTAAAATGTACGACTTTCAAAGAAAGATTGTAGAAACAATACACAACAACAGATTCACAATTTGCAAACTACCAAGACAATCAGGTAAATCTACAACAACTGTTTCTTACTTAATGCACTATGCAATGTTTAATCCAAACTCTAACATTGCTTTACTTGCCAATAAGTCTTCAACTGCTAGAGATATATTAGGTAGACTACAACTTGCATATGAAAATTTACCTAAATGGATGCAACAAGGAGTAGTTAACTGGAACAAAGGTAACATTGAGTTAGAAAATAAATCTAGCATTGTTGCTGCTGCCACTTCTTCAAGTGCTATTAGGGGTGGATCATATAATATTATATTCCTTGATGAGTTTGCTTTCGTACCTACAAACATTGCTGAAATGTTTTTCAGTTCCGTTTATCCTACTATATCTTCAGGTAAGAAAACAAAAATGGTAATTGTATCTACACCTTATGGTATGAATCAATTTTATAAATTATGGATTGATGCTGAAAAGAAAAGAAACGATTACATACCTATTGAAGTACATTGGTCAGAGGTTCCTGGTAGAGATGACGAATGGAAAGAACAAACAATTAGAAATACATCACCTGAGCAATTTCAACAAGAGTTTGAGTGTGAGTTTTTAGGTTCTGTCAATACTCTTATTTCACCATCAAAAATTAAAGCATTAACTTATGAACCACCTCAACTATCAAAAGGAAGTGTAGATCAATTTGAAGCACCTATTAAAGGTCGTACTTATGTTTGTACAGTTGATGTCGCAAGAGGTGTAGAAAAAGATTATTCAGCATTTATTGTATTTGATGTAACTAAAATGCCATTTAGAGTTGTTGCTCTTTATAAAAACAATGAAGTAAAACCCTTTGTCTTTCCTAATATTATATCACAAGTAGCAAAAGCATATAACGAAGCACATATCTTAACTGAGGTTAATGATATAGGTCAACAGATAGCAGAAGCCTTGCAATATGAAATAGAATATCCTAATGTACTAATGACTACACAAAAAGGTCGTGCCGGTCAAATACTAGGTGCTATGTTTAGTGGTCGTGGTTCATCTTTAGGTATTCGTATGACAAAGGCAACAAAGAAAGTTGGTTGTGCCAATTTAAAGACACTTATTGAGGGAGATAAGATCGTGGTTAACTCTTTTAAAATCATACAGGAGATGTCAACTTTTGCCAAGAAAGGTCAATCCTGGCAGGCTGAGGACGGTAGCAATGACGATTTAATGATGTGTTTAGTTATCTTTGGTTGGGTATCAAACCAAGGTTATTTTAAAGAATTAACAGATCAAAATGCTCGTATGCAAATGTATGCTGAGCAACAAAACTTAATAGAACAAGATATGGCACCATTTGGTTTTGTAGATGATGGTGTTACTGATCCTTTAGATGAGGAAACTATTGATGAATACGGAGATAGATGGATACCTGTGGTTCGTAAAAACCACTAGGTTTTGATGTATTATAAATATCAGTAAGAATTGAATTTTAACTATGGGCGTATTAATAATACGATTTTTGAACAAATATGATAATTAAATTAGCTAATTAGAGGAGAATAACTTATGGCATTTCAAGTATCACCAGGTGTTCTCGTACAGGAAAGAGATTTAACAAGAATCATTCCTGCAGTATCAACTTCAATTGGTGCTTTTGCTGGATCTTTCAGCAAAGGACCTTTAGATGAAATTGTTTCTGTATCTAGTGAACAAGAATTTGTGGACACGTTCGGCAAACCTGATGTAAATAACTTTGAGTATTTTTTCAGCGCTGCTAACTTTCTACAATATTCTAATTCATTAAGAATAGTACGAGCTAGCCAAACGAGTACAGTAAACGCAACTTCCGGTGGAACTGGTTTACTAGTAAAAAATAAACAAGACTACGAAGACAATTTCTCAGCGGGCGAAGGCTCTGTTGGAACATTTGCTGCTAGATCAGCAGGTTTATGGGGAAATAGTTTATCAGTCGCAACTTGCTCAAGTGCTTCGGCATTTGAACAAACAACATCTGTATCTCAACAAGCAGACGGCGGTGCCGCTGTTGGAGATACAACAATAACAGTTGATTCAGACGCAACTAGTTACCTTAATGTCGGCGATGTCATTGAGTTTTCTGGTACAGGTTCTGGAGTAGATTTTACTTCTGGAGAAAAATATAGAGTAACTGCTCTATCTTCAACAGTTGTAACTATCGTTCAGCATCCTAGAGGCGAAGGTGGATTAATTTCTGCTGTCGTAGATAACGCAAGAATCAAAAGAAAATGGAGATACGCAGATCAAGTTGATGGCGCTCCAAATACTTCTGCTTGGACTTCTACAAGATCAGGCTCTGGCGATGAGATATCAATTGTTGTAATAGATGAAGACGGTGGAATTTCTGGAGTTCCTGGAACAGTTTTAGAATCTTATTCTAAACTTTCAAAAGCTTCAGACGCAAAATCACCACAAGGAGATATCAACTACTACCCAACAGTAATTAGTAATAAATCTAATTATATATTCTGGATGGATCACAATTCAGCTGGAACAAATTGGGGAAATGCAGCTGCAGGTACAACCTTCACTGCTGTTGATACACCTGAAAATGAATCATTATCTGGCGGATTAGATGGTTCTACTGTAACTGACGGCCAATTAAAAACTGCTTACGAGAAGTTTAATGACGCTGAAACAGTTGATGTAGGATTAATAATTGCTGGACCAAGTGGTTCTGCTAGTCATATTGATAACTTAATTACTATCGCTGAGAACAGAAAAGACTGTGTAGTCTTTGCAAGTCCTCAAAGAAGTGATGTTGTTAATATTTCTAACTCAAATACACAAACAAGTAATGTTCTTGGTTTCTTTAATGGACTGAGATCATCTAGTTATGTTGTGTTTGATAGTGGTTACAAGTATTGTTATGACAGATACAATGATGTGTACAGATATGTACCATTAAACGGAGACATTGCTGGATTGGCTGCTAGAACAGACATTTTAGCTGACGCTTGGTTCTCACCTGCCGGATTAAACCGAGGTGTAATTAGAGGCGCTGCTAAATTGGCATACAACCCTACAAAACAACAAAGAGATGATCTTTACACAAGTAGAGTAAATCCAGTTGCAACTTTCTCAGGACAAGGAACAGTATTGTTTGGAGATAAAACTGGTTTATCATCACCGAGTGCTTTTGATAGAATCAATGTTAGACGATTGTTCATCATTTTAGAAAAGGCAGTAGCTACTGCTTCTAAATTCCAACTCTTTGAATTCAATGACGAATTTACAAGAGCGAACTTTAGAAACATAGTTGAACCTTTTTTAAGAGAAGTACAAGGTAGACGTGGTATCACAGACTTTTTAGTAGTGTGTGATGAAACTAACAACACTGGCGAAGTAGTGGATAGAAATGAATTTATTGCAGAAATTTTTGTAAAACCTGCAAGAAGTATCAACTTTATCACATTATCTTTTGTCGCAACCAGAACTGGCGTTTCTTTTGAAGAAGTGGCTGGGTAATTAGTAGAGGAGAAATAAAAAATGGCAAACATAAATGACTTCAAAGCTAAACTTGCTGGCGGTGGCGCAAGAGCCAATCAGTTTAAGGTAACAATGCCTTTTCCTGGTTACGCACAAGTTGGTGGAGAAATAGAAGACTTAGCGTTTCTATGTACAACAGCTCAAATACCTGGAATGACGATTGCAAATATCAACGTTCCATTTAGAGGAAGACAAATTAAAGTAGCAGGAGATAGAACTTTCGCAGATTGGTCTATTACTGTCCTTAATGATACTAACTTCAAGTTAAGAAATGCTTTTGAAAGATGGCAGAATGGTATCAATAATATGTCTGATAATGAGGGTTTATCAAATCCTGTTGACTATCAAGTTGACACATTTGTAGATCAGTTGGATAGAAATGGTAATACATTAAAATCTTATACTTTGAGAGGTGCATATCCGACGGAAGTAAGTGCAATAGACTTATCTTACTCGGAGAATGACGCTGTGGAAACTTTTGGAGTGACGTTTCAATATCAATATTTTGAAACTAATACTACAACATAGTATATAAATTAAAGGGCGGCCCTTAAAAGCTGCCCTTTTAAAACTATTATAAGTAGTTATATAAACAAAGGAATAAATTATGGCAGAGTTATTTGGTTTTAATATCACACGAGTTAAACCACAAACAGATCCAAAACAACAATTTAGTCAACCGGCAGCGGAAGACGGCACACAAGTAGTTGCCGCTGGTGGTTTTTTTGGTAGTTACCTTGATATGGAAGGTACTGCTAAGACTGAGCAGGATTTAATTAGAAGATATAGAGAAATTGCTTTACACCCAGAATGTGATATGGCAATTGAAGATATTGTAAATGAGGCAATTACCTCAAACGAAAATAAACAATCTGTAAAAGTTATTACAGACGGACTAGACTATTCTTCAGCAATTAAAGTAAGAATAGAAGAAGAATTTGCTGATGTATTAAGACTATTACAATTTAATACAAGAGGACACGATCTCTTTAGACGATGGTATGTTGATGGAAGAATCTTTTTTCAAAAGGTTATTGATGCTGAAAACACAAAGAATGGTATTGTAGAATTAAAATACCTTGATCCAAGAAAAGTTAAAAAAATTAGAGAAGTAAGAAAGAGAAGACCTGAAGGTATGATCTCTCCTACTAATGTTAATATAGCAGATGAAACTGTTGAGTATTTTGTGTACAACGAAAGAGGTATACAAGGGGCAGCTTCAGTACAAGGAATTAAAGTTGCTGTGGACACTATTGCTTTTTGTCCGTCAGGAATGATAGATCAGAATAAGAACGGTTTAATATTATCTTATTTACATAAGGCAATTAAACCTGTCAATCAATTAAGAATGATTGAAGACGCTGCTGTGATTTACAGAATCGCAAGAGCACCTGAAAGAAGAATATTTAAGATTGATGTAGGTAATTTACCTAAGGCAAAAGCAGAATCTTATTTAAGAGATGTTATGGCAAGATATAGAAACAAACTTGTTTATGACGCTTCAACAGGAGAAATAAGAGATGACAGAAACTATATGTCTATGCTTGAAGACTTTTGGTTACCAAGTAGAGAAGGTGGTAGAGGAACAGATATTACTACACTTCCAGGTGGTGCTAATTTAGGTGAGATAGCAGACATAGAATACTTTAGGGCAAAACTTTATAGAAGTTTAAATGTTCCTGTAAGTAGATTAGAGGCAAGTCAAGGTTTTAATCTTGGTCGTGCAAGTGAAATTAGTAGAGATGAATTAAAATTTACTAAATTCGTAGGCAGATTAAGAAAGAAATTTACTGAATTGTTTAATGATCTATTAAGAACACAATTAATAATCAAAGGTGTAATTTCAGAAACAGAATGGCCTTTAATTAGAGATAGTATTTTCTACGACTTTTTACAAGACGGTCACTTTGCAGAATTGAAGAATACTGAAATGATGAGAGAAAGATTAGGCTTGGCAAGAGAAGTTAGAGATTACGTTGGTAAATATTTTTCTGTTAACTATGTTAGAAGAAATATATTAAAACAAACAGAATCAGAAATCAAAAAAATGGATGCTGAAATCAAAAAAGAAATTGATGACGGTATCATATCATCACCTGAAGTACAAACCTCAGGCAATGATGATTTATTATAGGAGATAAAAAATGAGTGAAGAAGTAAAAAACTTTATAGACAAGATGAGTGCAAATGATATGGTCGGTGCTGGAGATGCTTTTAAAGACGCATTGAGAGCTAAAGTTGGCGATCAACTAGATGTTAAAAGACAAGATGTTGCTGGAAATATGTTCCAGGCACAACCTCATAGTGATCCAAAACCAGAGGTCGCAGGTACAGGTACTTTTACACAAGATGGACAAGTTGAACCTACAGGAGCAGAAGCACAACCAGAAACACCAGAGGTATCAAATGCAGAAAGTCAGCCAGTTAATACAGACACAACAGGCGTTTAATAGCGATTCATATAACAACTTAACGCCAGTTTTAAAAGAGGCGATTAATGATGTTATGAAGTTAGTTAAAAGTGAAGGCAACTTAATATTTAATTTTGAAAATGCAATAGAAAAAGTTTCAAAATTTCATAATGTTAACAAAGACGACATTGAAGAATACTTTGATGACGAACTAAAAGAACAAATAGAGGAATAATATGGCGTGGGTAGATGTACCAGGATCAAATAGTGTATGGCAGTTTGAAAATACTGCTACAGCTTCTAATACATATTCAGACGCCACTGGAGCATATTCAGGTGGTATAAGAAGTTATACAAGACCTGGAACTGAAACAGTAGAACAAATTTATGTCAGATGTAGAAAGAAAGGCACAACGGTTGAACGAGGTGAACTTTCTAAAACTTACTATGACGCACAATAGGAAATAAAATATGGCAGATACAGTATCAACACAAGTATTATCAGACACATCTGGAGTAAAATATGTTGCAAAGATGACTAACATATCAGACGGTTCTGGTGAGTCTTTAGTTAAAAAAATAGACGCTTCGGCAACTACTTTTATGACCGAAGACGCAAATAGAAAAATTGCAAAAATATGGTTTTCAGTTAACACTACAAACCCTAAAGCTTGCGTAGAATTAGTATGGAGTGGTGGTACTAACGCAACTGCTGTACTATTAGCAGGTCAAGGTTATTGGGATTTGCGTACTAACGGTAACGAAATTACAAACAATTCTGTTACACCTACAGGTGATGTTTTACTCTCTACAAGGGACTTTGTAGTGGGAGATAATTACACGATTTTAGTAGAGTTTAGATAAAAAATCTTATAAATATATACAAGTACAAAGAGAGAACATATGAAATTAATATCCGAAGAAATCACAAATGCAGAATGCCTAGTTGAAGAAACTGGTGGCAAAAAAGATTATAAAATTAGAGGTATCTTCTTACAATCCGATATAAAGAATAGAAATGGACGAGTCTATGGGAAAGACATACTTGAAAAGGAAGTAAAAAGATATAACGCAGAATTTATCAACAAGAAAAGAGCATTTGGCGAGTTAGGACATCCTGACGGACCAACAGTAAACCTGGAAAGAGTTAGTCATATGATTACAAAACTTGCTCCAGAGGGCACTAATTTTGTCGGTGAAGCTAAGATAATGAACACACCTTACGGTAAGATTGTAAAAGGTCTTATTGACGAAGGCGCTCAATTGGGTGTATCTAGTAGAGGTATGGGTTCGTTAGAAACAAGAGGTGGTGCTAACTATGTAAAAGATGACTTTTATTTAGCAACTGCTGCCGACATAGTTGCAGACCCCAGCGCTCCAGACGCTTTCGTAGAAGGTATTATGGAGAGTAAAGAGTGGGTATGGAACAACGGAGTGCTCGTTGAAAAGAACATAGAAGCTTGGAAACGAGAAATTGAGAAGGCAAAGTCTAGTGCTTTAGCAGAAGCTAAAGTAAAAGTCTTTAAAAGCTTTCTTAAAAATCTCTAGTTTTATAAATATCATTAAATAGCTATTTAAAACTAGTTTTAAACAATAAGAGGAGATTTCAATGGCCGACAATAAAAATGTTGCGGATACGATACAAGAAGTTATGGAAGCTACGGCTCCAGACGCTCCTAAGAAGAACGCTGTAGCAGCTGAAACTTCGCCACTATCTAATAGTGCTGAAGATTTAGGTGCAGCTGTTGTTAAACCAACAGACAGCAATCCTGACGCAACGAAAAAAGTTAAAGAAGTTTCTGGACAAGCACCTCAAAAATCTGAGGGCGCACCTGATCCAATGCCTACTTTGAAAAAAGAAGGCGCTAAAGAAACTGACAAAGACTCGGAAGATAAAGAAATCAAAGAAGGCGAAATGCCAGCTGGTCTAAAAAAATACCTTGACAAAAAAGATGACTCTAAAGAAGACAAAAAAGAGTCAGCTCATAAAGAAGATGATAAAAAATCTGAAGTTAAGGAAGAAGATAAAAAAGAAGACGAGAAGGTAAAAGAAAGTAAAGAAAAAGAGATTGACGTTAAAGAACACGTTGACGCTCTTGTCGCTGGAGAAGATTCATTATCAGAAGAATTTAAAACAAAAGCTGCAACTGTATTTGAGGCTGCGATTAAATCTAAAGTAAAAGAAATCGGAGAAGAAATACAAGCAGATTACGACAAGAAATTAACCGAAGAAACTTCAAAGTCTAAAGATGAGTTAGTTGAAAAAGTTGATTCTTACCTTGCATATGTAGTGGAAGAATGGATGAAAGAAAACGAACTTGCTTTAGAACGAGGAATCAAAGGTGAAATCGCTGAGGACTTTATTAGTGGTCTAAAAAAATTATTTGAAGACCATTACATAGATGTTCCAGACGAAAAATATAATGTACTAGAAGATCAATCTTCAAAAATTGAGGAGTTAAACAAAAAACTTAACGAATCAATTGAAAAGAATGTTGAATTATCAAAAAGTAACGGCGATCTAAAAAGACAAGACATCATTGATGTTGCGGCTTCTAATCTTGCTGAAACTCAAAAAGAGAAATTTAACAAACTTGCTGAAGAAATTGAATATTCAAACGAAGAAGATTTTAAATCTAAAGTATCAACTATTAAAGAAAGTTACTTTGGAAAGAAAGAGTCTGCTAGTGGAATAGATGATGTTGCGGCGGAGTCAAATTCTCAACCCGAGGATTTAACTAATGCAATGGCTGCTTATAGTGCCGCTATAAGTAAAACAAAAGACATTAAGTTGTCAAATAAATAGAGGGAAATAAAAATGTATTTATCAGAACAATACGAAAAAAAATGGCAGCCTGTATTAGAACACCCTGACTTACCAAAAGTTACGGATTCTTACAGACGAGCCGTTACAGCTACTATCTTGGAAAACCAAGAAAGAGCTATGAAAGAAGACGCTGGTTTCTTAAACGAAGCAGCGCCTACAAATGCTACTGGTTCTTCAGTTGCAAATTGGGATCCAATCCTAATTTCTTTAGTTAGAAGAGCAATGCCAAATCTTATCGCATACGATATCGCAGGTGTACAACCTATGACTGGTCCTACTGGACTTATCTTTGCAATGAGAAGTAGATATACTTCACAAGTAGGAAACGAAGCATTATTTGACGAAGCAGATACAGACTTTTCAAGCAGAAACGCTGCTGGAGATTCTTCTGGAACTGCTACACCTTCAGATCACGGTGGAACTAACCCTGGCGTATTAAATGACGCTAGTGCTGGATCATCTGATTATAGTAGAGGTCAAGGAATGACAACTGGTGCTGCTGAAGCATTGGGTGACGCTGGTTCAAACCAGTTTGCTGAAATGGCTTTTTCAATAGAGAAATCTACTGTAACTGCTAAATCAAGAGCTCTAAAGGCTGAATACACTATGGAACTTGCTCAAGACTTAAAAGCAATCCACGGTTTAGACGCTGAAACAGAACTTGCAAATATCCTATCTGCTGAGATCCTTGCGGAAATCAATAGAGAAGTAGTAAGAACAATTTATATCAATGCAGAAAAAGGTGCCGCTGTTAATACAACAACAGCTGGTGTTTTTGATTTAGACACAGACTCTAATGGAAGATGGTCAGTTGAGAGATTCAAAGGACTTATGTTCCAACTAGAGAGAGATGCTAATAGAATTGCACAAAGAACAAGAAGAGGAAAAGGTAATATGATTATCTGTTCAGCTGATGTTGCAAGTGCTTTACAAATGGCTGGTGTTTTAGATTACACTCCTGCATTAAACAACAATCTATCTGTTGATGACACTGGTAATACTTTTGCTGGTACATTAAACGGTAGATACAAAGTGTATATTGATCCATATAGTGCTAATTCAAGTGCTAAACAATACTATGTTGTCGGTTACAAAGGTACTTCACCTTATGACGCTGGTATTTTCTACTGCCCTTATGTGCCATTACAAATGGTAAGAGCAGTTGGACAAGATACATTCCAACCAAAAATTGGTTTCAAAACTAGATACGGTTTAGTTGCGAACCCATTTGCAGAAACAGGTGCTCAATCAGGTGCTGCTACTGCTGTTAACAACTCCGGTTCAGCTAACAGTAATAGATACTACCAAAGAGTACAAGTTGCTAACATAATGTAATATTGGTTGATCGTTGTTTAACGATTGATTTAAGAAGGGCGACCCTAAAAAGTCGCCCTTTTTTTTGGCCTTATAAATAAAAGTATGAAGAAAATATTAATACAATACCTTTACATATTCGCATTTGCTTTAGTCTTTTTAGCATTAGCATTTGCAACCTTAAACAAAAAAGACCCCAATCCTTTAGAAAATATAGAACAAAGACTTGAAGAAGTTGAAGCAAAAGACAAGGTTTTAACAGATAGTGAGAAAGAACTAGAGAAGAAGGCAACTGAAAAAGAGTGGCAAGAAGTAGATAAGCAAACAGATAAATAGTATTATGACTACTACTAACGCATATAGCAGACAACCAACTAAACAAGATTACGCTGACCCTACAAAGTTTAAGTTTAGTATTACTAAACTTCCTAAAGTAGAATACTTTTGTACACAGGTAAACTTGCCAGGTATTAGTATATCAGATAACTATACACAACCTACACCATTTAGAGATATACCTTTACCAGGAGAAAAGTTAAGATACGAACCTTTGTCTATGACTTTTCTTGTAGATGAAAATTTAGAGAACTACCAAGAGATACACGGTTGGTTAAGAGGTCTAGGTTTTCCTGGTGGACACGAAGAATTTAAAAAACTATTAGACGCAGGTTCTGATAGATTTCCTACATCTAAAAATAGTACATTGGGTGACGCAGGAAGAGTAAAATTTAATGCACCAGATACAGGTGGTATATTATCAGACTCAACATTGAGTATTTTAACAAGTAAAAACAATCCTGTTACCGAAGTTAGATTTAGAGATTGCTTTCCAATATCTTTATCTTCTTTACAGTACAATCAACAAGCAACTGATACAGATTACTTAACGGCAACTGTAACTTTTGAATATAAAATATACGATTTCGCTAATAGTCAGGCGAGTAGAACAACAATTACAACCTCTTAAACTTGATTTTTTAAGAGTTTTGTGTTATAATGGAGTTATTATGGATTTAGAACAACTGCAAGAACTAGCTGATAAGAAGCTAAAAATTAATGATACTGAATTAGATTTAGAATCATTAAAGACCCCTCAACTACACAACGAATTTTTGAAACACTTAACAAAGTTTAAGTTATTATTGACTCGTGCTGAAGATGAATTTAAATTAATCAAAAGAAATAAGTGGGAATACTACACAGGTAAATCTGATCCTGCTGTTTATCAATTGAAACCTTTTAACTTAAAAATTATGAGGTCAGATGTTGATAGATATATTGAGGCCGATGATGAGTACACAAAGGCACATCAAAAAGTTAAATACTTGGAAGTAACAGTAGATTTTTTAGATAGAACGGTAAGACAAATCTCCAATAGATCATTTAATATTAAAAATGCTATTGACTGGAGAAAGTTTACTAGTGGCGCTATCTAACAATGACCATAACAAGATACCTCATCATAGATAAAATAAACGAAGTCTATTTAAAGATAGAAGCAGACGCTGATATTCGTAGAGAGTTAGGTGAATACTTTACCTTTGAAGTACCTGGATATAAGTTTATGCCAGCATTTCGTAATAGAGTATGGGATGGAAAAATTAGATTATTTGCTTATGCAACTGGTAAGATATATGCAGGATTGTATCCTTACATTATTGACTGGTGCGAAAAGAACAACATACAGATAGTTGATGGTACTAAAATTAAAGATGTACAAACTAATGCTGATGATGTAACTAGATTTTTAAAAGCATTAAAGATACCTAAAATAGAAATAAGAGATTATCAACGAGAAGCATTTGTACACTCTATAACAAAGAGTAGATGTTTATTGTTGTCGCCAACTGCCTCGGGTAAGTCGTTAATCATTTATCTAATGTTAATATACAATCTGTTAAGGTTGAAAGAAAAGAAACAAGATAAGATATTAATAATTGTACCAACAACATCTTTAGTGGAACAGTTATATAAAGACTTTAAAGACTATGGATATAATAGTGATCGCAATGTACACAGAATATACCAAGGACACGATAAGGACACTACCAAACGAGTAGTAATCAGTACGTGGCAGTCTATTTACAATCTACCAAAGAAATGGTTTGAACAATATGGTATGGTTGTTGGTGACGAAGCACACTTGTTTAAGGCAGTTTCGTTAACAAAGATAATGTCTAAACTAGAGAAGTGCAAATATAGAGTAGGTCTTACAGGTACTTTAGATGGCACTAAAACACACAAACTCGTATTAGAAGGTCTGTTTGGTACAGTAAACAAAGTAGTATCTACAAGTGAACTACAAGAAAAGAAACAACTTGCTAATTTAAAAATTTTCTGTTTAATTTTACAACACGATAAACAGGTCAGAGCTGATATGTTTGGCAAAACATACCAAGAAGAAATGGACTATTTGGTTTCTAATGAAAAAAGAAACAAGTATATTCGTAATTTAGTTACAGGACTACAAGGTAATACTTTAGTCTTATTTCAATATGTAGAGAAACACGGAGTGATACTTCAAAAGTTAATAGAAGAAAAATCAGACAAACAAGTGTTCTTTGTTTATGGTGGTGTGGCAGCTGAAGAAAGAGAAAAGATTAGATTTATAACTGAAAAGTCTGAAGGTGCAATCATAGTTGCTAGTTATGGTACTTTCTCTACTGGTATTAATATTAGAAACTTACACAACATAGTTTTTGCAAGTCCTAGTAAGAGTAGAATAAGAAACTTGCAATCAATCGGTAGAGGTTTAAGATTAAAAGATAATGATTCGGATGCTACTTTGTATGATATAGCAGATGATTTAACGCACAATGAAAAAGAAAATTATACTCTTGCACACTTTAGAGAAAGGATAAATATATACAACGAAGAGGATTTTGAATACGAGATCCATAATGTGGAGTTAAAATAATATGAATGTAGATAAACCACTAATAGGCGTTAAGATAATCAAGTTAGTCAATGGAGAAGATGTTGTAACTGTATTACCCACAGGTAAGAATCAGTTACCAGAAAACTCTCAATTAGTACGAATCGAAAAACCGTTACTAATTAAGTATGTTCCTCAAATGACAATGACAGGATTCAAAGACTATATCGCTTTAATTAAATGGTGTTCTTACACTCCAGATAAAGTAATAACTATTCCTAAGAATAAAATAATGACAATAACAAATGCGTCTGCTGAAATGATTAGTAGTTATGTTAACATTGCTGTGAACTATGATGTAAAACCCGTTCCTGTTAGGCAACAAAACTACAAACAACAAAGGTTTACGGACGCTCAGAATGAAAAGATAGGTGATATATTTGATGAAGATTTTGATGATGAAGATATGGATAAAACTATCCATTAAGAATACTATAGCTAGGTCTCTGGTCAACCCGCTACACGCTCTATTATACACAGATTTACCGAAAAGTCAATGCTGATTCAGAGCCAAACTACAATAAAAAAAGTAACCGAAATTTCATTTAAACATTGACTTTTTAAGAGAAAGGTGTTATATTAAGATAATGAGAAAAACTACAAAAAAAGAACATTATGTAAACAATAAAGAATTTTTAGCTGCAATGGTTGAATATAAAAAAGGAGTTAACAAGGCGGAAAGAAAGAAAACAGAAAAACCACTTGTTACAGATTACATTGGTGGTTGTTTTTTAAAGATAGCGAATCACTTATCTTATAGACCAAATTTTATTAATTATACATTTAGAGATGATATGATTAGTGATGGTATAGAAAACTGCTTACAGTACCTAGACAATTTTAATCCAAAGAAATCAAACAATCCTTTTGCATACTTCACGCAAATAATATATTATGCCTTCATAAGAAGAATACAGAAAGAGAAAAAACAAGTAACTATTAAAAATAGACTTATAACAGAATCTAATTATGATGATATGACTTTGCAACCAGGTGAAGATAGAGAATTTAAAAACCAGTTTACAGAATTTCTTAAAAAGAATATGTCTGTTGATGAACAACAAAAAATTGCTGATGATCTAGCAAAGAAAAAGAAAAAAAGAAAGAAGAAAACAAAGAGTAGCACACTAGATTACTTTCTGTCGTAATGAAAATAGCACTATTGAATGATACGCATTTTGGTTGTCGTAACGACTCACCTGCTTTTATAAACTATCAAAACCGTTTCTATGATGAAAAGTTTTTTCCTTATCTAATAGAAAACAAGATAGATACATTAATACATTTAGGTGATGTTGTTGATAGACGAAAATTTATTAACTTTAATACTGCCCATAACTTTCAAAAGAAATTTTGGAAAAGACTATGGGAGTTAAAGATAGATACACATATCATATTAGGTAACCACGATACCTATTACAAGAACACAAACAAAGTAAACTCAATTGAACAATTGTGTACATCTTTTGACGGTGTAAACGAACCTTGGATATATGATGGTCCCAAAGAAGTAGAACTAGGTGGTTGTCGTATGTTATTCTTACCTTGGATATGTGATGACAATTACGAAGATTCAATACACGCAATAGATCACTCGGAGGCTGCTATATGTTTTGGACATTTAGAAATTAAAGGTTTTGAAATGCACAAAGGTCATATGAATATGCACGGACTAGAGAAAGAACAATTTAAAAGATTTGAAAAAGTTATGTCTGGTCACTTTCATAAAAAATCAGATGACGGACTTATCTATTATCTAGGTACACAGTATCAGATTATGTGGTCAGATCACAACTGCCCTAAAGGGTTTCATATTTTTGATACAGAAACAAGAGAGTTAGAAAGAATACCTAATGATCTTGCTATATTTAAAAAGATAATATATGATGATAGAACAAAAGACTATACTAACTTTGATCTAACACCTTACGAAAATTGTTTTGTTAAAATGTTTGTATCATTTAAAACAAACGAAGAAATGTATAACAAACTTGTAGAAAAGTTTTACACTAATAGCAATGTACACGAATTACAAATAATAGAAGATCCGGTAGATATTCAACAAACTGTAAAAGCAAACATACTAGATCAAGGAGAAGATACTATGACTTTCCTAGATAACTACATTGAACAGATTGATACAGATTTAGATAGAAAGAAATTAAAAGACTTTACTAAAGAACTATATGTTGAGGCAAACGAATGATAAAAATAATAAAAGATTTTTTACCTAAACCTTTGTTTCAGTATATGAAAAGAATTGTAGAAAATGAATTGTTTGATTGGAACTACAAAAACGAAACGATAAGAGGTGATGGCAAACATATGCTTACTAAAACATTATATTGTCGTCCTGAACTATCAGATTCAAAAACTGAAGTTTGGGATAAAGATATACTACCTCTCTTTGGTTGTATAGAAGATTTCCAAAAAGAAAAACTTGAATTTACTAACTCAAAATTACTTAAAATGAAATTGAATATGTATCTAAATCAAAAAGAACCAGTTGAACACGGAAGACATACAGATATTCCAATGCAACCAGCATCCATTTTTACTTCGGTATTTAATTTTACCAACTGCGATGGATACACCTTTGTATTTGATGACGAAGGTAAAGCAATAAAAGTACCATCAATTGAAAACTCACTAGTTATCTTTGATGGCAAACAAGAACATTATGGTGTAACTCAAACAGATACAGCAAGAAGAATAGTATTAAACACAAATGTTTACACAGGTGACGCAACTTGATAATTTTTAAAAAGATAAGATATAAAAACTTTCTATCAACAGGTAACACACCAATAGAAATAGATTTAGTAAAATCTCCTACAACACTTGTTATAGGACAAAACGGATCAGGTAAATCTACTTTACTTGACGCATTGTGTTGGGCATTATTTAATAAACCTTTTAGAATAATTAAAAAAGAACAAATGGTAAACACTATTAACAATAGTGAATGTGAAGTAGAGATAGACTTTGATGTAGGAACAAAACAATATAAAGTTAAACGAAGTATAAAACCTAATCTATTTGAAATATATGAGAATGGCCAATTGTTAAATCAAAATGCCTCTAGTATAGACTATCAAAAATATTTAGAACACAATATTATGAAGTTAAATTATAGATCATTTATTCAAGTTGTTATACTAGGTTCTTCTTCATACGAACCTTTTATGAAAATGAAGGCAAGATACAGACGAGATGTCGTTGAAGAAATATTAGATGTAAAAGTATTTACTCAAATGGATTTAATATTAAGAGATCAACAAGGTCAGTTATCAAAAGAAGTTTTAAATGTAAAACATAAATGTGATCTATTAGAAACAAAGTATGAAACAGAAATGAAACATTTTAAATCACTATCAGAATTAAATACAACCGATATAGATGATAAGAAACTACAATTAGATAAACATATAAAAGCAAAAGAAGACTACTCAAATAAGATAACAGATTTAAATACTTCAATAGAAGAACATACAACACAACTAAAAGACAAAGACGAATCAGATAGCAAGTTGAAAGAACTAGAGAAGATAGAAACTAAAATAGAAACTAATTTAGAAAATCATAATAAAAACTTACAATTCTTTAGTGAGAATGACAACTGTCCTACTTGTACACAACCTATTGACGAAGACTTTAAACATAATAAACAAGATGAATTAAAAGGTAAAGTAAAAACTCTCAATGATGGTATGCAAAAACTAACTGGTGAGATTACTAAAGTAGAAGAAAAGATTACTTTCTTTGGTGCTGTATCTAAAAAACTATCAGACTTATATGTTGATGTAGCAAAAGTAAATACTTCATTAACAGAAATAAACAATTATAGTAATAAAATAAATGAAGAAATACTACAACTAGAAAACAAACAAACAGACAGTAAAACTATTGCTACAGACCTACAACAACTAAAAGAAGAACTAGAAACTTGTAAAATATCAACAGATAAGATAATAGATCAAAAGAAATATGTTGATGTATTAAGAGAAGTGTTAAGTGATAAAGGTGCTAGAGGACATATAATTAAGAAGTACATACCTATTATAAACAATCTAATTAATCAATACTTACAGGCAATGGATTTCTTTGTATCGTTTCATTTAGATGAAGAATTTAACGAAACAGTAAAGAGTCGTCATAGAGATGAATTTACCTATAATAGTTTTAGTCAAGGAGAGAAGTTAAGAATAGACCTTGCATTATTATTTACTTGGAGAACTATTGCAAAAATGAAAAATAGTGTAAATACAAACCTACTAATACTAGATGAAATATTTGATAGTAGTTTAGATCAACAAGGCACAGATGATTTCTTTAAGATAGTCAACAAACTAAAAAACGAAAACATCTTTATTATATCACACAAAGGCGATATACTGTTTGACAAGTTTAACAACATATTAAAATTTGAGAAGTATAAAAACTTCACTAGATTGCAGAATACATAATGAAAGAAGTTAAAATAACAAAAATGAAAAGTGAACCTAAGAAAACTTTTTTTGCACCTGAATATGATTACAACATATTTGAAACTCAAGCAGAACAAATTGACTTTAAAGAGTTAGCAAAGTTTATCTTAATTAAAGAAAAAGAAATATTAAGTTTACCTGCAACAGGTGACGCTTACACAGGAATGAAAGAAGACAGTACAACTACTAGATTTGATAAGTACAATGTTCTTAATTGGGAAGACGAAAACATCAAACACCTAAAAGGAAACATAATAACCTTTCACAACGGAATGATGAAATACTTTAATCAACCACTTCCAAAAGAATTGTATATACAATGTTGGACCAATATAATGAGAAAGGGAGAACAAATAAAACCTCATATACACGATATAGGACCAAACTGTTATTTAGGAGGTCATATTTGTGTACAATGTGATGATACATCTACTCACTATATTAATCCAATAAATCAAATTAATGATCCTATGACATTTGCTAGTAAAAATGATGTAGGTAAAATGACTATCTTTCCGAACAATATACCACACTATACAGATATACAAAAATCAGATAAAGAAAGAATAACAATTGCATTTGATTTAATAACTTACAATCCAAACAAAGATAACTATGTGAGGCTAATATGAAAGAACTAAAACTAATACCACCAACTGATCCAAGAGTACAATCGGCAATCGCACCTTTTAATAACGATATGTTAAAAGATGAAGGATTTAAAGATAGAAAAGAATTGTCAGAAGCAATGTTTGACACAATGAAAAAATATGGTGGCATAGGCTTATCTGCTAATCAAGTAGGCTTACCTTTTAATATGTTTGTAATAGGCGATCATCCTGAAGTAGAAAAAAATTTAAAGATGACTTGTTTTAATCCTATAATTATATCAAGTAGTGTAGAGGAAGAAGTGATGAAAGAAGGTTGCTTAACTTTTCCTTTTGTATTCTTAAGCATAACAAGACCTCGTAAAGTAGTTGTAAAATACGAAGACGAAAATGGCGATCTAAAAGAAGGTAGTTTAGATGGTATGATTAGTAGAGTCTTTCAACACGAATACGATCATATGCTAGGTAAAACATTTGTTGATGGTGTAAGTAAAATGAAACTAGATATGGCATATAAAAAAGCACAAAAACAAATGAATAGATATAAGAAGATGAAAAAATAGTATGTTGCAACCTTACGAATTTCCTAAACTAGTAATAGAAGAACACGAGGGGTTTCATATAGTCCGTGATGATCTATTAGAAGGTGGTTCTAAAAGAAGATTTGTAGATAGAATGATTAGAGAAGAAATCGCCGAAGGTGCTGAAGAATTTATATATGGTGGTTGTCCTGCAAATGGTTATGCTCAACTATCTTTAACACTACAAGCAAAAGAGTATGGTAAAAAAGCAGTATTCTTTATGGCAAAAAGATCACTAGATAATTTACATCCTTATCAACAACAAGCATTAGATTATGGTGCAGATATTCGTTGGGTGCCAAATGGTATGCTACAGGTTACAAAGGCAAGAGCAAGAGAATACTTTTATGAAGACCCAAAGAGAAGAAGATTATTACCATTAGGTTTAGAAGAATTTAGAGTGTTTGAAGATATAAAACAAATTGCAAAAGACATAGAAAAAGATTACAACATAAACATAAGTGAAGTATGGTCAGTAGGATCAAGTGGTACATTAACTAGAGGATTACAAATGGCGTTTCCAGACAAAGATGTTAATGTAGTATCAGTTGGTCACAAAATGAAACAGAATGAAATAGGTAGAGCAAAATTATATCTAACAAAATATAAGTTTATGCAAGAAGTTAAAGAAGAAGATAAACCACCTTTTCCATCTGTGCCTACATATGACGCTAAGGCGTGGGCAATTATGAAAAAATATGCAAAGAAAGGAAGTCTGTTTTGGAATGTAGGAAGATAACAATTGCTAGATTAAGAAGTGGTGTTAATTATAAAAGACCACTAGATCATATTATAGATTCATTTTGTTATCTATTAAAAAGATTTCAAGTTAAGAATACAGAATTTAACTATGGCGTATATAACTTTGGTTATGATAAAGCACATAGAAGAAAAGCAGATGATGTACCTGATAGTGATATAATTATTATACCTAGTGAGAATGAATTTCATTACCATATACCTAACTACATTGATCCTAAAAATTTAGAGAAATCTAATACTGCAATCAAAGAACACTTTAAAGATTTAAAAGATAAACATATTATTATATTCAGATCAGATAGAGGAGATGATGAAAACTTATATAGAAATTATACATTTAAAGATAACCCTATTCGTAAAGTATCTATATTAGATGAAACAGATATACCAGGAAACATACATCAATTGAAGTATCATTTTATTAAAGAAGAACTACCAGAGAATGATAAGAGACCTTACCTATTTTCATATTGGGGTACAGAAAAAAGACGAGATGTAGGTGGTGTAGTTAGTGGAGATAACAGACACGAAGTATTAAAAGAAATACAAAATGGTATGGGTAGATTTTACACAAGATTTATAGGTAGATTTTCTACTGTCAAAAGAGATATGAAACCAGACAGTATGAGAAATATATTACCTATATTAAACCAATCAAAATATACATTATGTTTTAATTGGAAAGATAACAAAGCAACCACAAGTAGATACCACGAAGCACTTGCAAGTGGCATTATACCTATGGTTTACAAAGATTATGATTCGACAGGAATACTCGTAAAAGACGATTGGCAAAGAGTAGAAAGCGCTGAGGAGTTGTGTGATAAGATGATGAATACTGATTATAACAGTAAATTTGAAGAAATCCACAACAACTACAAGCAATCACTATTGACAAAAGACGAAATTTATGATACCTTTGAGTCTACATTATTCAAATTAATAGGAGAATAAAATGGTAACTAATAAAGACGCATTGTTAAAATCATTGCACCAAAATAAACAACAGTTTGAACCAGATCAACCTGTACAGCAAATAGACTCTGGACCAGAGATAAAAGGTAATTTAAACTTTGGACCTTTTGTTGCTTACTTTAAAATACCTCAAAGTTTTAGAGAAGGACTATTAAAAAAAGGTAAAGAATTAATACCAGCAAGTGCTAACTCAAAACTTGTAGGTCTATTAGGAGATCAAAGAGTTTATACAGACGAAGACAAAGAATGGTTTGTAAAACAATTTCAACCATACTTAACAGAATATGTACAAGGTAAAGCAAATTTTGATGGACAAGAATTTGATAATAAAAATCACTCTACATCATTTACTTTAATTGATCTATGGATTAACTATATGAAAGGTGGAGAATTTAATCCTGAACATACACACACAGGACAGTTAACCTGGGTTGCGTATTTAAAAGTACCTAATATGTTAAAAGAACACGAAGATTTTAAAGGGAATGGTCTTGGGCCAGGCTCTATTGGATTTCATTATGGAGAAGGAACAAATGGTGATTGGGCACAACATACATACAAGTATCTTCCTGAACTAGATGGTTTATGGATATTTCCTGCACAGTTAAGACATAGAGTAAATCCTTTCTATGATAAAACACAAGAAAGAATTAGTGTATCAGGTAATTGTTATTTCAATAGACCAGAAATGCCTAGTCAGGCAAAACCACCTAAACAAGCAATGCCAGGTTGGCAATATTAATTGTATGAGTGATCTACTAAAAGAAACACACGATCTAATAAAGTCTAAAGGGTTTCCCTATTACCCTAAAGATGAGAAGTGGCGAAACAACATCTATAATATGTTGTTAGCATTTAGACGAGATACTATGGTAGATCACAAAAACAAAGTTATAGGTCAATCAATTCACGGACTAAACCTTGCGTGGTCTTTTATGGAACACGCTTGGGGTATTAAGTGTGGTAAGATGAAGACACCTATGGAAGTATGGAATGACGAAGAACATTTAAGTAAAGGTATTAACAAGATACTTACTGGTACTTTCTTTAAAAAGAAACCTGCACACGATATAACAGATTCAGATATGAGATCAATGCTAAGAAGATACTCTGGCACTCAAATGGTATCTAACTTTAGACCTACAGCTGCAGCTGCTTTATACGACATCTTTGTAGAAAAAGATAGTCCACTAGAAGGCACATCTGCTGGTACAGTATGGGATCCTAGTATGGGTTATGGTGGTAGACTATTAGGTGCAATCGCAGCCGGTGTTAATTACATAGGTACTGATCCTTGTATTCCAACATACAAAGGACTAGAACAAATAAGAGATAACTATGGACACGATCATAAATCATATACTCTATTAAGACAAGGTAGTGAAACTTATATACCTGAAGATGAGAGTTTAGACTTTGTATTTACAAGTCCACCTTACTTTGGTTGGGAAGCATATGGTGATGAACCAGAACAATCTAGTATTAAATTTGATACTAGCGAAGTATGGAAAGAGAAATTTTTAAAACAGACTATTGCTAACGCATTTAAAGGTTTGAAAAAAGGTAAGAAACTTGCATTGAATGTTGCTAATACAAAACAGTACAAAACCTTTGAAGAAGATACGGTACAACTAGGACTAGATGTTGGGTTTGAACATACAGATACTTGGTGGTTATCACTATCTACACAACAAGGTGGATCAGCAAGTGTTAATTTAGATGGCGAGATAGAAGAAAAGAAACAAGAGAATCGTTATCTAGGTAAGTTTGAAAGACCGAATCTCCCAGGTAGAAAGTTTGAACCTGTGTTTATTTTCACTAAATGAGAACAAAGTAAGAACAAACAATCCCTAAATCCTCGTAAAACGATCAATAATACGGCTTGACTTTTGGGTCAAATGCTGATACCATTAGAGAATGGATACACTTAATATTGATACAAAATCACAACTTGCAAAATTACTTGCTACTGAAAACATTACAGTACAACAAAATAATGTTAAAACCGCTTCGTTTGATGTAGTAAACAGAATACTTACATTACCGATATTCAAAACAGATTCAAAAGATGTAACAGATATGTTAGTAGCACACGAGTGTGCCCACGCATTATTTACGCCAACTGATGGTTGGAAAAAAGTTGAAGATGATGAGTTAAGATCATATGTTAATGTATTAGAAGATTGCAGAATAGACAAGAAAATTCAAAACAAATATCCAGGTGTTGTTAACAACTATTTAAATGGTTTTGAAATACTTAATAGACAAAACTTCTTTGGTTTAAAAGACAAAGATTATGATTTAGACTTAATGTTAATTGACAAAATTAATATCTTTTATAAGTCTTCAAAAAAATTACAATTTAACTTCAGTACATTAGATAAAGTATGGTTGAAAAAAGTTGACGCAATGAAAACTTTTAAAGATGTAGTTAGTCTTGCTAAACTATTATTAGAGTGGCAGAAAAAAGAAGTAAAAAAACTTAAAAAGTTACCTGATTTTGACGATCACATTTTAGTTGAAAACTATGATCTTAATGACTCACAAAAAGATTCATTAGATAGTAAAGATATTGACGACAAAGACAAAGACGGTGAAGATTCAAATGAAAAAGGTAAAGATAAACAAGAATCAAAAGAAGGTAAAGAAGAGTCAGAATCAGACCAAGATAAACCTGCTGTAAGTGATAAGTCTGCTAAAGATGAAGACGGTAGTGCCGGTGGTGCTGTCGGTTCAGGTGGTGACGGTAAACTTACTTCTATTACTAACAACTGGTTTGAAGGTCATAAAGAAAAACTATTAGATCAATCAAAAAGTTATTATTACAGATCAATACCAGAACCAATTTTAGATAAAGTAATTCATTCCAATGAGAACTTTCTTAAAGATATGAAAAAATCATTTAGAAATGATGTTGCTACTGCTAGAAACTACTTACCATATCTTAACAAAGAATATAAAAAGTTTACTAACGATTCTAAAAAGACTATTATGTATCTAGTTAAAGAGTTTGAAATGAAAAAGGCTGCTACTGCCTATAAAAGATCAAGTACACATAAAACAGGTACAATTGATCCTCTTAAATTACATAGTTATAAATTCAACGAAGATATATTCAAAAGATTAACAGTATCACCAGACGCTAAAAATCACGGTATGATGATGTTGCTTGATTGGTCAGGTTCTATGTCTGATACTATTTTTAAAACTGTTCAACAAACAATCCAATTAGTATATTTTTGTCAAAAAACAAATATACCTTTTGAGTTATATTTCTTTTCTAGTGAAATGGATAGATATGACGGTGTTGATTACACTAGAACTAATAAGATGTCAAAAGGTTTCAAATACAAACCTGGCGATATGGGTATTGATAAAATCAAACTAGTTAATGTTGCAAGTCATAAACTTAAAAAACAAAAATTAGATGAGTCTTTAATGTATCTATATCACTTAGCACTACATTATGAAACTAGATATACTTGGAGAAGTAATTTCAATGCTCTTGATAGACCACCAGAATCAGTAAGTATACCTAGTGAGTATTACTTAGGTTCAACACCTTTAAATGAGGCATTAATTATTATGTTAAAACTAGTACCTTTATTTAAAACAAAATACGGTATAGAAAAAATGAATTTAATTACCTTAACTGATGGTGGCGGTAATTACGGTTGTTCAGATACAATGAAAATTGATCCAACATCAAATAAAATAACAGGTGAGTATCCAAACAATAGAGGTAATACAGATGTCTTTATCTATAAGAAGAAAAACCACGAAGTAAAAGATGAACTTTATGGTTACAGATCAACTGGATTTACAGGTACTATATTAAATATGTTAAGAAAATATCACGGCATTACAACTATCGGTTTCTATTTGATAAAAAGAATAAGAAGATTTGAAACTGAACATTACTTTAGACCTCAGGATATGTCTGTATCGTGGGATAAAAGAGAAGGTGTATTCCAAAAGAACAGAACTCAATTTAATAAAGAGAAGGTATGTGCTGTTGCTCAATCAGGTTATGATGACTACTATATTGTTAACGCTAAAGATATGAAAGTTGAGAATACTGATCTTTCAACTGTAAGTAGTGATATGAAGACAGGTAGAATCAAACAATTATTCAGTAAGAGTATGAAAGGAAGAATCACTTCCAGAGTGCTTTTAAACAAATTTATTGAGAAGGTCGCTTAATAATGAGTAAAATCAACGGTTATAAACGCTTGACATTTGACCCAAAACGTGATAGCCTATATGTATATTTAATAAATGAAAGGACTAATAAATGCTATTAAATGAAAAACAAAGACAATTTGTAGAACTATGCTACAAAGAGTTTGGTGATATTAAAGAGATCACAAGAAAACAACTAGTTGAAGTTGAAAAGAAACACAAGGTTGCTTTTCCACAATGGTTAGTTGCTGATAAAAACCTTAAAATAAAACAAGGGATTTATAAAATTCCATCTGGTTCAGATACAGATGTTTCAAAACCTACTACAATGGAAACGGTTGTTAAACCTACCATTAATAAAGAGGCGGCGTATATCGTATCTACCCTAACAGACAATGTTGTTCCTGCTAAGGATAAAAACTTTGTAAGTTTCGGTAACTATCCAGATGTAAAATCAATTATAAAATCTGATAAATTCTATCCTGTATTTCTTACAGGTCTTTCAGGTAACGGTAAAACAATGTCTGTAACCCAGGCGTGTGCTGATCTGAAAAAAGAATTGATAAGAGTTAACATAACTATTGAAACAGATGAGGACGATTTACTTGGTGGTTTCAGACTTAAAGATGGCCATACAGTATGGGCAAATGGTCCGATCATTGAGGCAATGGAAAGAGGCGCTGTTCTTTTACTTGACGAGATTGACCTTGCAAGTAATAAGATAATGTGTTTACAACCTGTCCTTGAAGGTTCAGGTATCTTTGTTAAGAAGATTAACAAATGGGTACAACCTAAAAAAGGTTTCAATGTTATTGCTACTGCAAATACTAAAGGTCAAGGATCCGAAGACGGTAAGTTTATCGGTACTAATGTTCTTAACGAGGCATTCCTTGAAAGATTTCCAGTAACTTTTGAACAAAAGTATCCGTCTGTTGCTACTGAAAAAAAGATTTTGAATAATACTTTAAAGTCTTATGGTAAATCAGATGTTAAATTTATTGACAAGTTAACTACTTGGGCAGATGTAATCAGAAAAACCTACTTTGACGGTGGTGTTGATGAGATTATATCTACAAGAAGACTTGTACATATCACCCAGGCTTATTCAATCTTTAATAATAAGATGAAGGCTATTCAAATGTGTACCAACAGATTTGATGATGATACAAAAAATTCGTTTGTAGAGTTGTACACGAAAGTGGATGCCGGCGCTTCAGCTGACTCAATTATTGAGAACCAGAAGAAGGCCGAATTAAACTCTCAAATGGAAGACAATGATAGTGAGTCAGATGACGAGGTTGATGAAACTGATGTTATCTAAATCTATCAAACATAGTGTTAGTCCAGGAAAGGCGTCCTTAGGGGCGCCTGACCTTAAAGGGACTATCACTTTGGAACTAAAGAAGAAAACTATACAGGCAGTTTACAATCAAGTAGGTTTATTAAACAATATGGGGTTTCCTAATTTTCAAAAAGGCGAACCAATTAACAATTTAATGAGAGAGATAAAAAAAGAAGTGAAGAAACAAAAGAAAGAACAAGACTTTGGTTGGAAAGATTTTTTAGAATTTTGGCCAATGTCAATCGTAGTACCAGGTATGTTAATACTAATACTATTAGGATCGGCAGGAGTAATATAATGAAAGATGAAGAATTTAACCACGCTGATAGACCTTATCAAAAATTAGATGATAAGATAAAAGAATTAAACTCTACAAGAGTCTTTAAGAAAGTTACACCTAAAGGTGATCTATCTTGGTATGTAAAATGGATTGCAAGTATAATGCTAATGATAGCAGTATGCTTTAGGGCAGCAGATGTCAACCACATATACGATTTGTATTTCAGTTTTGCTGGTACAATGGGTTGGTTGGTAGTAGGATTTTTATGGCACGATAGGGCATTGATATTTTTAAATGCTATTTTGTCAACAGTATTATTAACAGGAATATTAAAGGCAATGCTATCTTGTAGTGATTGTATGATACCATTATAATGAAAGGAGGAATATAAATTGAGTATAACAGTAGATGTAAGAAACGGAAATGTTGAACAAGCTATGCGTGTGTTAAAGCGTAAGGTTATGAAAGAAGGTCTTGTAAAAGAATTAAGAGAAAGACAATCTTTTGAAAAACCTTCTGAAAAAAAGAGAAGAAAAAAGAAGGAAAACATTGCTAATGTTAAGAAAAATAAGAAGAAATTAGAGAGAACTAGAGGTTATTAAGTTTTAAAGTTTTGCGTTGGTGAAGATAAATATATAATGTTGGGGCTATTCGTAAGTCCTCACGCAGAAACCCGACCAAGAAATTAGTCGGTGTCGCAAAACGCTGATTTGCTACTTTACAGCGATAAAAATAAAGTAGCACTTATAGATATTCACTAGGGAACTGGTAGGGATCCTCAGCCTAGTGAATTTCTATAAGTAGGGTTGACAAATAAAATATCGTACTTATATAATACAGTAGAACGCCATAATGGGTTCTATAAATTAACTTGCTTAACAAAGGAGATAAAATGACCAATAAAGCAATTTCAATCTTTAACCAATTAAGACCATTATCAGTAGGATTTGATGATATGTTCACACATTTTGAATCAATGTTTGACCATCAAAACGATACCTTAAATGCTAATGTTCAAAACTATCCACCATACAATATTGTAAAGACAGGTTCAAATACCTATGATATACAAGTTGCACTTGCTGGATACGGTAAAAAAGATGTAGATGTATCGTTTGAAGACAGCGTCTTAACTATCAAGTCTATCAAAGACAATGATGTTAAAGAGGTTGAAGAAAACGAGGGTATGCTACATAAAGGCATAGCCAAAAGAATGTTTACAAAGTCTTTCACAATCGCTGAAGATGTTGAAATCAACGGTGCTGAACTGAAAGATGGTCTATTAAGTGTATCTATGGAGAGAATTATTCCAGATCACAAGAAGGCTAAAACTATTAAAATTAAGTAGTTTAAAAGACTAGAGGCGAGGCAGCATTGACTTCTTCGCCTCTTTAGTATATACTAACAGTATGAATAATTTATATAATGACAAAGGAGTGAATATATGAACATAACACAAAACACCTTATCGGTGTTAAAAAACTTTTCAGACATTAATCAAAACATTTTGGTTAAACCTGGGAATAAGATCCAAACTATTTCTACTATGAAGAATATTTTAGCAGAAGCTGAAGTATCAGAAAAGTTTGAAAGTGAGTTTGCTATCTATGACTTGCCTGAATTTTTAAGAGCAGTTGAGTTATTTGAAAAACCTGCATTAAAATTTAATGGTGGTTCAAATGTAACTATAGCAGACGCCAATTCTAAACAATCAATCAAGTATTTCTTTGCTGATAAATCAGTTATTGTTGCACCAACAAAAGCAATCAATATGCCAGATCAGTATGTAGCTTTTACTTTGAAGAAAAATGATTTTACTAGAATACAAAAAGCAATTACTACATTGAATTTACCAGATGTTGCCGTAGTAGGTGATGGTAAAAACATTAAGTTAGTTGCTACTGATAAAAAGAATAAATCTTCAAATGACTATTCTGAAGTAATCGGAGAATCTGATAAGAAGTTTACTGCTTATTTTAAGGCAGAGAACTTAAAAATTATTAGTGATGATTATGATGTAGAAATATCTAAACAAAAGATAAGTCATTTTATCAACAGGAATAAACCTGTTCAATATTGGATCGCACTAGAACCTGACTCTGAATTTTAAGGGTTAGTCTATGGCTGATTTTTTATGGGTTGAGCAGTACCGACCTAAAACAATAGAGGACTGTATTCTACCAGAACAAACTAAAAAGACATTTTTAGAATTTCTTAAACAAGGAGAAATACCTAATATGTTGTTGTCAGGTACAGCCGGAACAGGTAAGACTACTGTTGCTCGTGCTTTATGTGAACAACTTAACGCTGATTATATCATAATCAATGGTTCAGACGAAGGTCGTCAAATAGATACCTTGAGGCATAAGATTAAAAACTTTGCTTCAACTGTATCTTTCAATACGGAATCCAAACACAAAGTCGTTATAATAGATGAGGCAGACTATATGAATGCTGAATCTGTACAACCTGCTTTGCGTAATTTCATTGAAACATTTTATAAGAATTGTAGGTTTATATTAACTTGCAACTATCCTTATAAGTTTATTGAACCATTAAGAAGTAGATTTACTCAAATAGACTTTAAGATAGTCAATGGTCAAAAGGTAAAGACAGCAACATCTTTCCTTAATAGACTAGGTAAAATCCTTGATGAACAAGAGGTATCTTATGACAAGAAGGTACTAGCCGAGTTGATCCAGAAACATTATCCAGACTTTAGAAAGACTATTAATGAACTACAAAGGTATTCAGTTAATGGTAAAATTGATAGTGGAATCTTTTATAATTCAAAAGAGGCAGATATAAAGAGTTTATTTGCGTCTTTAAAGAAGAAAGACTTTAACGAAACTAGAAAATGGGTAGTGAATAACCTGTCCGTAGCACCAAATGATCTGTTTAGAATCATTTATGACTCAGCAAAAGAGTACCTACAACCGTCATCAACACCACAAGCAATACTTTTATTAGCAGGATACCAATATAAATCAGCATTTGTAGCCGACCAAGAGATAAATATGGTTGCTTGCTTGACAGAAATAATGGCAACTTGCAAATTTAAATAACATTTATATAAGAGGATATAAGATCAATGGCACGAAGAACATTTTGGCGAACAGCTATAGTCAAATTGCGAATGTGGTATGCAGATATACGAGGACATCACGGTAAAAGATATAATTACGAACCAGGTGAGTGGTATATGGGCAGACATAACAAACGCAAATAACAATGGCATACGAATTAAAAGAATACTTAAAAGCGATCAACGAGTCTAAAGAAGACTTAATGAAATCAGATGAAACCTGGGTTAAAAAGTACCCAGCATATATCATTAACCGTTGTTTATCTATGTTTTGGGATACTCTTCCACAAGCAAATGAAATGAACGGCTATCACTTTTTGACCAACAAGGTGCAGTTTCAATTTTTAATAAATAGTGTTAGAAAGAAAAAACGATTTGGTGGACGCTGGTTAAAGCAATCCAAATTGTCTTCTTTAGATTGTGTGAAAGAGTATTACGGCTACAGTAATGAAAAGGCTAAAGAGGCTCTCAGCATACTTTCAAATAAACAAATTGAAAACATTAAAGAAACCTTGAAAAAGGGTGGGAGAAAAAAATGAGTGAAGAATTACAATGGTCGCCTGAAAGTATGTTAGAAGTAACTATCAAACAACCAGATGACTTTTTAAAAGTTAGAGAAACTTTAACAAGAATCGGCGTTGCAAGTAGAAAAGATAAAACACTATTTCAATCGTGTCATATACTGCACAAACAAGGCAAATATTACATAGTACACTTTAAAGAACTTTTTGCTTTAGATGGCAAGAAGGCAACTTTAGTTGAGAACGATATTCAAAGAAGAAACACAATCGCAATCTTATTACAAGACTGGAACCTAATTGATATAGTTAAAAAAGATGAGGCAAATAACAAGGCGCCTTTAAGTCAGATAAAAGTATTACCATTTAAAGAGAAAAAAGAATGGAATTTATCTGCTAAATATAACATAGGAAAAAAGGTTACAACAGATAGCGATAATGCAGATACCAAAGTTTAAAGAATTTTTTGTAGAACAGGATTTAGAGCGTAAAGAAAAACCTATAACGGTTGCTATTATTACAATAGCAGACTCTAAGGATCCTAAAGAGAATACAACGGCTGATCTTATATCAAAAGCGTGTAAGAAAAAAGGCATAGAGTGTATTATCGTAAATACAAAAAGTACAATCATCACACAAAAAGACGAAGACAAAAATACTTTAACAGTATATAACTATGACGGCAAAGGTGCCGAGCATACTTTCGTAGGCAAAGACACAATAGCCATAACAAGAGGTGGTGCTGTAGAAGACGAGGCAGGATTATCTTTAATATCTGCCTTTCAAAACTCACAAGCATTTATGGTCAACACAAGATCAGCAATGCTAACTTGTGATAACAAATTAACATCAGCATTATTGTTTGAAAAATTTGGTATACCCACACCTAAAACTGCGTTTATATCTAATGAGAACAATATAAAAGCTGGACTAGATATGATTGGTAGTAAGTTTCCAATTATAATGAAAACACTAACAGGTACACAAGGTGTCGGAGTAATTAAGATTGAAAGTTATGAAGGTCTTGTTGCAACTGTACAGGCAATGTGGAAGTTAGAAGCAGAAGTTTTAATACAAGAATATATGCCTACAAAGTTTGATGTAAGAACTTTTGTGGTAGACAATCAAGTATTTGCAAGTACAAAAAGAACTCACAGTAGTTATGATTTTAGATCAAATACTCATAGAGGTGCTGAGGCAGCGCCTTATAAATTAAGTGATGAAGAACTTGATCTAGTTTTAAAAACTGCTAGACTATCAAAAGCATATATGGTTGGCGTAGATCATATAGTTTACAATGGTAAACCTTACATATTAGAAATTAATGGTAGTCCAGGATCAGGTGCTGATTATGAAGGATATCAATACAAAGATTACTATTCTGATCCAGAACCAACTGGTAGAATAGACGGCGAAAAAATGATGTCGTATGTAATAGATCATATTAAAACAAGAGCCCATTGGGATAGACAATCACTTGTTGAATGTGGTTGGTTAGAAACTGTTGATGTTGGTGATGTAGGAAAAGTAAGAGCAAAATTAGATACTGGTAACGGATCAGCTGCTTGTGCTTTACACGCTGATGAAATTATAGAATCAAAAGGCAAAATTGTTAAGTGGAAATATGATGGTAAAGTTTATACTAAACCTAAACACGGAACAAGTGAAGTCTTTAGATCAAATGCAACAGACGAACCATCAGAAAAAAGACCTACAATATTAATAGACCTTACATTTAATAATTTTACATACAAAGATGTAGAGGTAGGATTAGATAGTAGACCTAGATCAGGCTCAGACTTGCTAATCAATAGAGATTTAATGCGACAAATGAATGTTAGTGTCAATCCTAATAGAACTTTTGTGTTAAGTAAAAGATTAAGACCGATTGAAAAAGAAGGAAAAGAAGATAAAGTTGGATTTGAAAAGAAATAGCAGCTTGACAAATGTATCAAAGTGTGATACTATTAGATAATAATAATAACGGAGAAATATAATGCAAGATGTGAAAATAATAAGACTCTCTACTGGCGAAGATGTAATCGCTAAAGTAGGCGAGAACGATCAAGGGATTAGTCTAAAAAATCCTTTCGTAATAATACCTCAACAATCAGCACCAGGAAAACCAATATCTTTGATGATGTCATTGTACAATGCGTTTGGTAAAAGTGATACCATTACAATTGCAAAAGATAAAATTGTTTTTCAAACTGATCCTAAAGAGGAAATCTTAAAATCTTACGAACAAAATACAAGTAAGATCATAACAACAAAATCAAGTTTAATTACAGAAAACAATATACCTATATTGAAGTGATAACAGTTTACTTTATACGGACAAACAA
>MDTF01000891.1_pt1 | contig 36344 bp, 41 predicted proteins | sample 811191 | NCBI WGS metagenome assembly MDTF01 (sample SAMN05326649, study PRJNA326480) | marine metagenome | isolation source: seawater | place: Southern Ocean | collected 2011 | reverse complement strand
CTGAAAAACATTTTAAAAAACAATATAAATCTTTAATTCTTGAGCGTAAAGTTGACTCAAAAAATATTTGTGAAACTGTTAAATACTTTATAAATAATGATAATGTAACAGGTCAAATTATAAGTGTAGATAGCGGTCAATCACTTGCTTGGAAAACACCAGATATAATCAATACTAAAGAATGAAAAAAAAAAAATCAAAAAATATAAGATTAAAATCTAAACAAAACTACTTTTACAAAAGAAAAATCATTATTTCAGATTTGGTTCTTTTGACATCAATAGGTATTCATGAGTTTGAAAAAAAACAAAAACAAGAAGTTAGGTTTAATGTCAATATAGATATAAACCCTTCTCTTTTTCCTGTTGAAGATAAACTTAATAGTATTGTGAACTATGAAATAATCATAAAGACCATTACTAAACTTGCTAAAAATAAACACTATGAATTGCTGGAAACTTTGGCAGAAGATATTTTCAATGAATTGTTTAAAGATATTAATATTTTAAAAATAAAATTGAAATTAGAAAAAACACAAATTATTAAAAATACCTCTTCTGTAGGTATTGAGATTTCAAAGAAAAGGTTATGATAAATAACTTAGATTTAGGGAAAAAAGTAATCAAAGATAAGATCCCATTATTACCAAAAAACCCTGGCGTATATAGAATGCTAAGTTCTAAAAAAGAAATTCTATATATTGGAAAAGCTAAGAATATTCCTAATAGATTGAGAAATTACGTTTCTGACGGAAACCTTCCTATAAGAACTGAAAGAATGTTATCACAAACTAAATTCTTAGAAACTACCACTACCTCTAATGAAAGTGAGGCACTACTACTTGAGGCTAACTTAATAAAAAAACATAAACCTCGCTTCAACATACTTTTAAAAGATGACAAATCCTTTCCTTATATTTTTTTATCAGATCATGAATTCCCTCGTATTGAAAAACATCGAGGGGTGAAAAATAAACCTGGTCGTTATTTTGGGCCTTTTGCTAGCGCCATGGCTGTAAATAGTGCAATAAAAACTCTTCAAAAAATTTTTTTGATACGCTCTTGCACCGATCAACAAGTTGCTTTGGCTAGTAAAACTTGTTTTAATTATTATTTAAAACGTTGCTCCGGTCCCTGTGGTGGCAAAGTAAGTAAAAAAGATTACGCTAAACTTGTAGAGGCTGCGGACGAATTTCTTTCAAGTGGAAAATATAGAAAAATTCAAAAAAATCTTTCGCTACAAATGGATAAAGCTAGTGATGAACTTGATTTTGAAAAAGCAGCAACATTTAGAGATAAAATTAAATCACTTAATATAATTCAATCCTCATTAAAAATAAGTGAGACAAATTTAGTTGAGGCAGATGTTATTGCAGGTTATAAAGAGTCAGGGAAAACTTGTGTTCAAGTATTTTTTTTTAGATCTAAACAAAATTGGGGTAATCAAGCCTTCTTTCCTAAACATGACCCCGAAGAAAAATTATCCAATATTTTATCTTCATTTATTTCTCAATTTTATGAAAATAAATCTATTCCGTCTTTAATAATTACGAATCATAAAATTAATGAAATAAAATTATTAGAAAAAACTTTCTCTCTTAAGGAAAATAAAAAAGTTGTTGTTAAAGAAGCTAAAAAAAAAGAAGAGCAATCTCTTTCTTCTATGGCAGAAAAAAATGCTAAACAAGCTTTAACACAAAAAATGTATGAAACACAAAGTAACTTGCACTTAATTAACAAACTCTCAAAAAAATTTAAATTAAATAATAATATAGGTTTAATTGAAGTATACGATAATAGTCATATACAAGGCACAGACTGTGTTGGTGGTTTAATAACTTTTGGCAATGAAGGCTTTGTTAAAAAAAGGTATAGAAAATTCAACATTAAAAATGACGATGTTAAAGGTGACGATTACGGTATGCTAAAGGAAGTTTTATTTAGAAGGTTTTCTAAAGCAGTCAAAGAAAAGTCTGGTGCATTATCATTGCCTGATCTAGTAATGGTTGATGGTGGTAAAGGTCAATATTCTGTAAGTAGACATACATTAGATGACCTTGGACTAAATAAAATGCCGTTAATAGCTATAGCAAAAGGTAAAAATAGAAACGCTGGAAACGAAACTATATATTTTGAAAATAAGGAATATAAATTTGAAAAAAATGACCCTTTACTATTCTTTATTCAAAGGTTAAGAGATGAGGCACATAGATTTGCCATAAGCACGCATAGAACTAAAAGAAAAAAAAATCTAAGTAAATCTTTACTGGATCAGATAGCAGGTATTGGAAAACAAAGGAAAAGATCGTTACTAAATCACTTCGGTTCCGCTAGAGCTGTTGAATCGGCTAGTTTTGACGAGATAAAATCTGTTCAAGGAATAGAAGACAATATAGCAAAGAAAATATATAATTATTTTCACGAATAAATTATGAAACTTCAAATTCCAAATATTTTAACAATAGGTAGGATTATAATAGTTCCTATATTTGTTTTAACTTTTTTTATTCCTGGACTATTTGGTGATCTTATACCTTTTTTTTTATTTGTTCTTGCTAGTTTCACAGACTATTTGGATGGACTTTTAGCAAGATTATTTAAAGAGGAGTCTAAACTCGGTGAACTCTTGGATCCGATAGCTGATAAAATTTTAGTAGCAGCTGCATTAATTCTTCTCGTTATGAACGGTACAGTTAAAAATTACGAAGTATTAGCGGCAATAATAATCTTAACGAGAGAAATACTTGTATCAGGATTAAGAGAGTTTTTAGCTAAAGGAAGTATTGCCATGCCAGTAACAGGACTTGCAAAACTTAAAACATTCTTACAGATGTTATCTATTGCAATTTTATTAACTGGTGAGAGCGGTAATAAGATTTTTAATTTTCAAGATTATAACGCTCAAACAATAGGTATAATTCTTTTATGGCTTTCAGCTTTTTTAACTTTATATACTGGATACGATTATCTAATGAAGGGAATAGACCATGCTATTAATGAAGATAAAAAAAATTAAGCAGCAGATTTTTTTTTCCTAACCAAATCTTGATAACTTTTATTTAAATCAGTTATAATATTGCAAACTTTAAATTGAAATTTATCTATCTGTGAAACAGGAGTTATTTCAGCTGCAGTGCCAGTTAAAAAACAGCCTACAAAATTTTTCATTTCTTCAGGAGCAATTTTTCTTTCAATAACTTTTATTCCTTTTTTTTTAGAAATATCTATAACAGACCTTCTTGTTATTCCATCTAAGAAGGAATCTGGTATTGGTGTATGGAGTTCTTCAGCAGAGTTTTTAAAGAAAATATTAGCTCCTGTTGCTTCGGCTATATTTCCTTCGTGGTCTAGCATCAAAGAATCTGTAAAACCTTGTTTTTCAGCCTCATGTTTTGAAAGTGTACATATCATATAAAGACCGGCAGCTTTTGTATCCCACGGAATTGAATTTGGAGATGGTCGTCTCCATGAAGATATATTTAATTTAATGCCTTCTAATTTTAATTTTGGATCAAAGTAAGATCCCCACTCCCAAGTTGCTATCGCAACATTGGTTTTATTTTTTTGAGCAGAAATTGCCATCATTTCACTGCCTCTCCAAATAACAGGTCTAACATATCCATTTTGAACTTTTTGAATATTTACAATATCTTTACAGGCATCATTTATTTCACTCTGTGTAAAAGGAACTGTAATTCCCATTCTTTTAGCTGAATAAAATAATCGATCAGTGTGCTCAGGTAATTTAAATATTTCTCCCTCATAAACTCTTTCACCCTCAAATACACAGCTAGCATAATGAAGTCCATGATTAAGCACGTGAATCTTAGCGTCCGTCCAATTGATTGGCTCGCCGTTAAACCAGATTTTACCTGATCTTTTATCGTAGGGAATAGTTTCCATAAAAATATTAGTTTAAATGATTTTTTAGTTACAAAAAAGTATATTTCTTAATACAATAAGTCAATATAACTTACCAATTATGAAAAATCTACTTTATCTTAAAGACGATCAAATAAAGGATTTTATTCAACTCCTCTATCACGCTTATAGAGAAACCATATCAGATCCTAAACATATACTGGCAAAAAAATCTTTTGGCCCAGCTCATTTAAGAGCTATAAATTTAATTGAAAGATACCCTGGCACAAGCCAAAGTGAATTAATGTTTAAATTAAAAATAACAAAACAAAGTTTAAATAGGGTACTCAGAGATTTAATTGACTCTAATGTTATAAAGCAAATTAAAGATGACTTAGATACAAGAAAAAAAAAGCTATTTCTCGACAAAGATGGTGTAATTTTCTTCGAGAGAATATTTGATTCACAAAAAAAAAGAATATTTGAAGCTCTTAAAAATTCTGAACCAGAATCTGTAATTAAGTTTAAAGAAGTTTTAAGTAAAATTATAAATGAAAAAAAATAAAATACATATATTAGTAGTTGATGACGATGATAGAATAAGAGAATTAACTAAAGAATATTTATCGGATAATAATTTTATTGTTTCATCGGCTTCTGATGCAGAAAAAGCAAAGGTTAAAATTGAACATTTTAAATTTGATTTAATAGTACTAGATGTAATGATGCCTGGACAAAATGGCTTTGAACTCACAAGAGAAATAAAAAAAAATAATGATATTCCAATTATACTTTTGACTGCAAAGGGTGAGGTTGAAAGTAGAATTGCAGGTTTAGAATTAGGAGCAGACGATTATCTGGGAAAACCATTTGAACCGAGAGAGCTTCTATTAAGAATTAATAATATAATAAATAAAAATAAAAAAAATAACGTCAAAAATATTAGTAAGATAGGAAAGGCAAAGGTTGATTTAGAAAAAATGACTATTGAACTCAATGATAATATTTTTAAGATTAACATCGCTGAGAAAAATGTATTGGTTGAAATGCTATCTAAGCCTGGAAAAACATTTACAAGAACTAAAATAGGAGAAATTGCTAAAATTTCACAAGAACGATCAATAGATGTAATGATAACAAGATTAAGACAAAAAATTGAAGTAAATTCTAAAAATCCAAAATATCTTCAAACAATAAGAGGTGCTGGCTATGTTCTTTGGATTGAATAGATTATTGAAAATAATACTGCCAAAGACACTTTTTTATAGGTCTCTTATTATCGTAGCTGCACCAACAATTATTTTGCAATTTATAATAACAATAGTTTTTTTTGATAGTCTATGGATTAAAGCTAATAAAGGTATGACCAAGTCTCTAGTTGCAGAGTTAAAAACTTTAACGGATGTTCATAATAGATTTAAAGGGCAAATAGATTTTTTAACCGATAGTTATAAAAATAATTTTGATTTTGATATTAGTATTAATAAAGAATTAATACCTACTAAAAGTGGTGAAAGAAGATTTAGCCCCATGGATAGATCTTTGAGAAGAGAATTAAAGTCTGTTTTTGGAAACGATAATTATTGGTTTTCTACTTTAAAATATAAAAATGCAGTGGAAATAAAAATACGCTCTGCAACTGACACTATTCAATTTGTAGTGCCTAAAAATAAAATTTCATCTTCTTCCGTTAGATTATTTTTATTATGGACAACTTTACCTTCAATTTTACTAATTTTTATAGCTATTATATTTCTTAAGAACCAAACAAAGCCTATAATAAATTTAGCAAAAGCTGCGGAGCGATTTGGCAAGGGCGATTATATAAATGAGTTTAGACCTTCCGGTGCCTCAGAAATTAGAAAAGCTGCTTATGAGTTTGATCGAATGGTAAAAAGAATCAATAGGCACTTAAATCAAAGATCTGAAATGTTATCTGGAATTAGCCACGATTTAAGAACTCCCTTAACAAGACTAAAATTACAGCTTGCGATGTTGACACAAAAAGACATTACTCGAAAAATGTCCTCAGATATAGATGAAATGGAAAGAATGCTTAATGATTATTTACAATTTGCAAAATCTCAAGTTCAAGAAAATACTAGCGAAATTAATATAAAAGAATTTTTTCAAGAAATTTTAAACAATTTTGCCAATAAAAAAATAAATTTAACAATTAAAGAAAATTTTATTTTACACGGAAGAAAGAATGCTCTTAAAAGATGCTTTATAAACTTAATTCAAAATGGAATTTCTTATGGCGAAAGAGTTTTTATTACAGTTGACAAAACTAACAGCAGAATGACAATTGTATTAGAAGATGACGGTCCTGGAATTCCTGAAGATCAATATAAAAATGTGTTTAAACCTTTTTTTAGAATTGATAAAAGTAGAAGTTTAAATACATCGGGTGTAGGACTGGGTTTATCTATTTCTGAAGATATTGTAAACTCCCATGGTGGTAATATTAAATTATCAAATAGTAATTATGGAGGCTTACAAGTTAAAGTCTTTTTACCTTTTTAGTCTTTAAAGCTTTTTTTAAGAGCTTAATTTCTTTATCTTGTTTTTGAACAATTTTCTTTAAAACATCAAATTCTTCCCTGGGTACTAGCTTTAAATTTTGTATTAGACTATCTTTTTGAAACTTAAGATTTGTGAGAACTTCTTTCTTAACATCTTTAGAAGACAATATTCCATTTTCAACGAAACTGGATAATAATTTTAATATTTTTTCAGATTTATTCATACGTAATCATAGTTGATAAGAAAAATAATTTCAATTATGTTATTAATTCTAAAATGTATATTCATAACCTGAGCCCTATTTTAATTGATTTTGGATTTCTAGAAATTAGATGGTATTCCTTAGCATATATTTTCGGTATAATAATAGGTTGGTGGCTAGGAGTAAAAATTTTTAGATTTAAAATAAAATTACAAAATATTACTACATTACAAGTAAAAGATTTTGATGATTTAATTTCTTATCTGATTGTTTCAATAATAGTAGGCGGTAGACTGGGCTACGTTATTTTTTATAATTTAAATTATTACTTGAATAATCCTATTGATATAATTAAAATTTGGCAAGGCGGAATGTCTTTCCATGGAGCTTTAATAGGAATTATTGTAGGCACATATATTTTTGCAAATAAAAAAAAAATAAGTACATTGTTTTTTTTGGATATTATTGCTTGCGTCGCTCCCATAGGAATTTTTTTTGGACGAATAGCAAATTTTATCAACTCTGAACTTTATGGAGTTCCATCAAATATTTTTTGGTCAGTTATTTTTCCTAATGTAGATAATATACCTAGACATCCTTCACAACTCTATGAGGCTTTTATGGAAGGAATTATTTTATTTTTAATACTTATGTTTTTCACATTTAAAAATAAAATTAAAACTGGTTACTGTTCAAGCTTATTTTTAATTTTTTATGGATTTTTTAGAATAATTGCTGAGCAATTTAGAGAACCTGATGCTCATATCGGCTTAATATTTAATACTTTTAGTATGGGCACGTTCTTGAGCTGTATTATGATTTTTTTTGGTTTGCTGATAACTTTGAATGTAAAAAATAATAATGCTAAAACTTAAAAAGTTATTTCATAAATATAAAAATATTCCTTTGGATATTTTCTTTGAAAATATTCTTTATAATAAAGAAGATGGATATTATGTAAAAAAAAATCCCCTAGGTAAAAATGGTGACTTTATAACAGCACCAATTATATCATCAATATTTAGTGAAATGATAGCGATATGGATCGCGTCAACGTGGACAATTATGAACAAGCCAAAAAATTTTAATATTGTTGAGCTTGGACCTGGTAATGGAGATATGTGCAAAATAATTATTAGAACACTAAAAAAGTTTCCAAAATTATTCTCTTGCACTCATATTTTTATGTACGAAAGAAGTGAAATTCTTAAAAAGATTCAAAAAAAAACAATTAACGAAAAAAAGGTCAAATGGATCAAGAATTTAAATGAGATAAAAAAAGGGCCAGTAATTTTTTTTGGAAATGAATTTTTTGATGCCATTCCTATTAAACAGTTTAAAAGAAAAAATAATTTAGTGTTTGAAAGATTTATAAAACTAGATAAAAAATTAAATATTAATCAATTGTTCAAGGAAGCTTCGCCAAAGGATGTAAAAGAATTAAATACCTTTAGTGCTTTAAAAAAAACTAGTTTTATAGAATTTCCTAAATTAGGTTTTTTAGAATTAAAAAAAATTATATCTAAAATAAATAAATTAAGTGGAGGAATACTATTGATTGACTATGGATATTTAGGGAAAATAAATAAAAGCACATTACAATCTGTTAAATCACAAAAAATAAATAAACTATTTGAGAATATTGGAGATGCAGACGTTACTTCATTGGTAAATTTTGGTTTATTAAAAGAATATTTTCAAAAAAACAATTTGTCTGTTAAAAATATTGTTACACAAAGTTTTTTCTTGGAAAGATTGGGCATTCATAAAAGAGCGGAAATTTTATCTCAAAATATGAGCTTTAAAAAAAAAGCAGATTTGTTTTTAAGAATAAATAGACTAATTGATCAAAAGCTTATGGGTGAATTATTTAAAGTAATATTTGCATTTAAGGCAAAATCTAAAAATTTTGTAGGTTTTAATTAATGTTTTATTCGAAAAAATTAAGTCAGTTTACAAATCTTAATCATTGTTTTTTTTCTAGAAAAAACGGTTTTTCTCGAGGAACATATAACACTTTAAATTGTGGATTTGGATCAAATGATTCTAAAATAAATATTACAAAAAACTTAAACTATGTTTCTGATAATATGGGTGTAAAATTAAAAAATTTAATTTTAATGAATCAGACTCATAGTAATAGAGTTATAAGTGTTGATAAACACAATGTTTTAAATAAAAAATTTGACTCTGATTCTTTGGTTACTAAACTAAAAGGTATTTCTCTAGGAGTGTTAACTGCAGATTGTGTGCCTATAATTTTATACGATGAAACTATAAACATGATTGGATGTATACATGCGGGTTGGAAAGGAGCATTTGCGGGTATTATTGAAAATACTTTATTTAAATTTAAGGAGATTAGTGACTTAAATAAGATCACTGCCTCCGTTGGACCTTGTATAGGAAAAGAAAGTTACGAAGTTAATGAAGACTTCTACCGCAAGTTTATAGAGGAGACGAAATTAAACCAGGTATTTTTTGAGGGAAAAAATGATAAAAAGTATCTTTTTGACATAAGGGGCTATGTGATTAATAAATTAAAACTTAATGGGGTGTCAGATATTGATGATGTTAATAGAAATACGTTTAAAGAAGCTGATAATTTCTTCAGTTATAGACGGTCTCAAAAATTAGGTGAGCTAGATTATGGAAGATGTATATCAACAATATGTTTGAAAACTTAAAAAAATAATTGTATAAATAACTAACTTCATGAAAATTTTATCTGGAACTAGCAATTATAAGCTGAGTAAAGATATAGCTAAACAATTAAAGTTAAAATTAGTTAATACGAATATCAAAAGATTTGCAGATGGAGAAATTTATATAGAAATAAATGAGAACATAAGAGGAAACAGTGTTTTCGTTATTCAATCCACTTCTAACCCTGCTAATGATAACTTAATGGAATTACTTTTAGTTATTGATGCATTAAAAAGATCATCTGCAAAAAATATTACGGCTGTTATTCCATACTTTGGTTACGCAAGACAAGATAGAAAAGTTGCACCAAGAACTTCTATCTCAGCAAAAGTGGTGGCAAATTTAATTACTAATGCTGGCGCTAGTAGAGTTGTTACTGTAGATCTTCATGCTGGACAAATTCAAGGTTTTTTTGATATGCCTGTAGACAACTTGTTCACCACACCTTTGTTTGCAAAATATATTAAAAAAAAATTTAAGTCTAAAAATTTAATTTGTGTCTCACCCGATGTTGGTGGCGTACAAAGAACTAGAGGTCTCGCTACAAGAATAAAAGCGGACTTAGCTATCATAGACAAGAGGAGACCAGCGCCAGGGAAGTCTCAAGTAATGAATATTATTGGTAATGTAAAAGGTAAAACGTGCTTAATAGTTGACGATATTATAGACAGTGGCGGAACTATAGTTAACGCCGTAAATGCTCTAAAAAAGAATGGTGCTACCGATGTTTATGTTTTTATAACCCACGCTGTTTTAAGCGGTGAAGCAGTTTTAAAAATTCAGAAATCGAAAATTAAAAAGTTAATTATTACAGATACGATTGATAATTCTCAAAAAATAAAAAATAACAATAAAATAGAGGTATTATCTATCTCTCAATTGATGGCTGAAGCCATAAAAAGAATAGCAAATTCAAACTCTGTGTCAGATTTATTCAATTAGTGCTTGTTTTATTTTCAAAGTAGAGTTATATAGCTCATCCAAATAACAACATGAATAATTTAAAAGCAATATCTAGAGACGGCACTTCTTCTGGCTTTACTAATAAGCTTAGATCCGATGGATTTATACCTGCTATTTTATACGGTGGAAAAGATCCTAATGCCAAAATTTCTTTAGAGAAAAAACAAATTAAAGGTGTTTTAAATTCAGACTCATTCCTTTCAACTGTTATCGAACTAGATATAGATGGGAAAAAACAAAAAGTTATACCAAGAGAGGTTGCTTATCATGTGGTTTCGGATGAACCAATTCACATTGATTTTATGAGGATTATAGCTGGAACAAAATTAATTATCGAAATACCTGTTAAGTTCAAAAATCATGATAGTTCTCCGGGTTTAAAAAGAGGTGGAGTTTTAAACATAGTTAGAAGAAAAGTAGAATTAAAATGTCCAGCTGATAAAATTCCTGAAGAAATAACAATTGACTTAGATGGGTTGGATATTGGAACAAGTATTAAAATATCTTCTGTAAATTTATCAGAAGGTGTTAAGCCAACTATAACTGATAGAGATTTTGTAATAGCAACAGTCGCTGCGCCTACTGTAATGAAAGAACCAGAAAAACCAGCTGAAGGAGAAGTTGCTGAAGGTGCTGAGGGAGAAGTTGCAGCTGCTGAAGGAGAGACGACTACAACGGCTAAAGACGGAGAAGCCGTTAAAAAAGATGAAAAAGGAAAAGAATCTTCTGGAGATAAAAAACCAGCTGTAGAAAAAAAACAGTCTGAAAAAAAATAATAATATATGCTTTTACTAGTTGGTTTGGGAAACCCAGGACCTAAAGAAATAAATACTCGTCATAATATTGGATTTAAAATCATAGACGCGGTAAATCTATATTTTAAACTTTCTAAACAAAAACCTAAATTTAAAGGACTGTTAACGACAGGAAATATAGAGACACAAAAAGTCTATGCCATTAAACCTCTTACGTTTATGAATAATTCTGGAACAGCAGTAAAAGAACTGATTGATTATTTTAAAATAGACGCAAAGGATGTAATAGTTTTTCACGATGATATGGACATTGATTTTGGAAAAATTAAAGCAAAATTTGGTGGAAGCAGTGCTGGCCATAATGGAATTGAGTCAATTGATAAATTTATTGGTAAAGATTATTCTAGAGTAAGAATTGGAATTGGGCACCCTAAAGAAAAAAAGAAAGTTAACAACCATGTGCTTGAAGACTTCAAGGACGACGAAGAAGATAAAATGAAAGAGATAACTGATAAAATAGTTGAGTTAATTCCAACTTTAATTCAAAAAAAAATAGACTTATTTTCCAGCAAGGTTAATCAAAGCCTTAATGGGATTTAAATGTGGAATTGTTGGCTTACCCAATGTTGGAAAATCAACCTTGTTTAATGTTTTAACAACTTCAAAAAATGCAGAGGCTGCTAACTTTCCTTTTTGCACTATTGATCCTAATATTGGTATTGTTGACGTTGTCGATTATAGATTGGATAAACTGGCAGACTTATCTGACTCAAAAAAAAAAATTTATACAAATATAACATTTGTCGATATAGCTGGATTAGTAAAAGGAGCTTCTAAAGGTGAGGGTTTGGGAAACAAATTCTTATCTCATATAAGAGAAGTTGACGCGATAGTTCACTTGGTTAGATGTTTTGACTCTGAAAAAATTACTCATGTAAATTCTGAAATTAACCCACTAAATGATTTAGAAACAATTAAAACTGAAATTTTGTTAGCTGATATTGATGTAATTCAAAAAAAACTGGATAAAGGGAAGAAAAAAATACTTACCTCTAAAGAGGTGGAGTTTTTAGAGAATAAGTTAAAATCTTTAAATACAGGTGTAGAAAAAGAAGTTGATTCTGAAGAAGAAGAATTTATATCTTCTTTAGGACTTTTAAGCACCAAACCAAAAATTATTGTCTGCAATGTAGATGAGAATAGTGTTTCAAAAGGAAATAAATATTCAGATAGTGTCAAGGATAAATACTCTAGTGAAAAAGTTGTAGTTATTTGTGCTGATATTGAAGATCAAATTATGAGTTTAGAAAAAACTGAAAGAGAATCTTTTATGCAAGAAATTGGATTAAATAAAACTGGATTAAATCAGCTAATAAAAGAAGGCTACGAATTATTAAATCTTGATACTTTTTTTACATCTGGTCCTGAAGAGAGTAGAGCTTGGACTGTTAAAAGAGATACCTTAGCACCTAAGGCTGCTAGTGTAATTCACACTGATTTTGAAAAAAAATTTATACGTGCCGAAGCTGTTAGTTGTGAAGATTTTATAAAATATGGTAGCGCAGAAAAATGTAAAGAAGGTGGAAAACTAAGAATTGAAGGTAAAGATTATATTGTTAAAGATGGTGATGTATTATACTTCAGAGTCAATCCTTGACCAAATACGCTTCATACTTAGATAAACTAAAATAGATAAAAATATTAAATAAACTAAAACTTTAACTCCAGTTTTATGCCTTGCTTCTAACTCTGGTTCTGCGGCCCATGATAAAAAAGTTGTTACATCTTTAGCAATCTGCGCTTCAGTTGCTTTTGTACCATCGCTATATTCTACAAGGTCATCCATTATAGGTTTTGACATTTTAATTTTATTTCCAGAAATATATTTATTATAATAAACTCCGTCATCTAGGATAATATTCTCTGGTTTTTCCTCATATCCCATTAAAATTGAATAGATATAATTTGCTCCCCCTGTTCTTGCTTTAACAAGCACCGACATATCTGGTGGATAAGCTCCTCCATTAGCTGCCATAGAAGCATTCACATTAGGGTAAGGGCTTACAAATTTATCAGATGGTCGCCCAGGTCTAGTAAACATTTCTCCCTGACTATCAGGTCCATCTTGAACCTCAACACTAGCTGCAATAGCTTTTACCTCCTCTATTGAGAATTCTGGGCCCCCTTCTTCTCCTAAGTTTCTATAGCTCAAGTATTTCATTGAGTGACAAGAAGAACAAACCTCTTTGTACACCTGGAATCCTCTTTGTAAAGATGATCTATCAAATTTTCCCGTCACACCTTTAAAGCTCCAATCGACTTTTAAAAGTTTTTCAGACTCACTGGCTTGACTATAAAAAGTTAATAGTAAAGAAAGAGCAGAAGCTAAAGCAATAGATTTTGTAAATTTTTTTAAAAAATTAAATTTTATCATTATCTTTCTTAGCTAAAGATATTTCTGCTGATCCAGACATCACAGGATCTGCTATACTCATTGGTATTGGATCAGTTTTTTCTAAAATTCCTACAACAGGCATTACAATTAAAAAATGTAAAAAATAGTAAATGGTACCGACTCTAGAACAAACTAAATATATTCCTTCTGCAGGCGCGGCCCCCATGTACCCAAGCATAAGGACGTCTAGGACAAAAATCCAATAAAACTGTCTGTATATTGGTCTAAAAACTGCAGATCTAACTTTAGATGTATCTAACCATGGTAGAACAAAAAGTATTAAGATTGCCCCAAACATTAAAATAACTCCACCAAGCTTATCCGGAACTGATCTTAAAATTGCATAAAATGGAAGTAGATACCATTCTGGCACAATATGTGCTGGTGTTACCATTGGGTTTGCTTGAATATAATTATCAGAATGACCTAAAACATTTGGTGCAAAAAATACAAATCCTGCAAAAATAATTGCGAACATAAGTAGTGCGAACGTATCTTTAATAGTTATATAAGGATGAAAAGGTACTGTATCCTTGGATGGTTTTTTAATATCAATTCCTATTGGATTGTTGTTTCCAGGAATATGTAGAGCCCATATATGAAGAACGACTAAACCCAAGATTAAAAATGGAATTAAATAATGAAGACTAAAAAATCTATTAAGTGTGGGGTTGTCAACCGAATATGCTCCCCAAAGCCATGTTGTGATGCTATCTCCAACAAGAGGTATTGCGCTAAATAAATTTGTAATAACTGTTGCTCCCCAAAAACTCATTTGACCCCATGGTAAAACATACCCCATGAAAGCTGCTGCCATCATTAGAAGATAAATCATTAATCCTATAATCCATATTACTTCCCTTGGAGATTTATAAGATCCGTAAAATAAAGACCTAAAAATATGAATATAAACTGCAAGAAAAAACATGGAGGCTCCATTGCTGTGAATATATCTTATTAACCATCCATAATTTACATCTCTCATTATATGCTCAACACTGCCGAAGGCTAAATCTGCGTGAGCCACATAATGCATTGCTAAAACTATTCCAGTTATAATTTGAGTTAATAAACAAAAAGTTAAAATTCCGCCGAATGTCCACCAATAATTTAAATTTTTTGGTGTTGGATAATCTGACAAATGTGAAGCTAACGATAATAGTGGGAGTCTATCATTAAACCATTTTCCAAAACTAGATTTAGGTGAATACTCGTGGTCGCTCATAATTTTTTATCCAATCTTAATTGTGTTACTGTTAACGAATTCATATTTGGGTATTTCCAAATTTTTTGGTGCCGGCCCTTTTCTAACTCTACCAGAAACATCGTAATGAGATCCATGACAAGGACAAAACCAACCGTTATAGTCACCTTTATCTTTCAAAGGAACGCACCCTAAGTGTGTGCAGACCCCAACCATAACTAACCACTCGTCTTTTCCGTCCTTTACTCTTTCTTCATCTTTCTGTGGATCTGGCAAATCTTTTAAAGCGACAGATCTCGCTTCTTGTATTTCATCTTGAGTTCTTCTCTTTAAAAAGACTGGTTTTCCCCTCCATAAAACTGTAATTGATTTTCCTGGTTCTACCTGGCTGATATCAACCTCTGTCGTTGCAAGAGCTTGTTGCGCCTTATCAGGATTCATCTGATGAATAAACGGCCAAACGACTGCACCCAGACCAACTGCTCCTACTGTATAACTTGCCGTGAACAAGAAATCTCGCCTATTAGTTTTTTTTTCTGTTTTATCCATATAAAATGTTTACTATTTTAATACTTAAATAAAACTAAATTACAATTATATCTAGGGTCAGAATGACACATAAATATGAATAAAATGATTAATGTTGCTCTTTATCAACCGGATATTCCACAAAATACAGCTGCAATAGTAAGATTGAGTGCATGTATGGGTTTAAAATTACATATTATAGAGCCATGCGGATTTAATATGCTCGACTCAAGATTTAAGCGTGTCGTCATGGATTACGGAAAGCTAGGCAATATTTTAAGATATGAAAATTTTGATAATTTTAAAAAAAAAAATTATAAATCAAGGATAATTTTAATGACCACTAAAGCTACTAAAAACTACTATAAATTTAAATTTAAAAAAAATGATATTTTACTTTTTGGTAGAGAAAGTGCTGGAGTACCTAAAGAAGTTCATGACACAATCAAAAAAAAATTAAAAATTCCTATGAATAAAAAAGCTAGATCTTTAAATATTGCAATATCTGTTGCGATAGTATCTTCTGAGGCTTTAAGACAACTTAAATTATAAAATGAAACAAAGTATAGAAATTAAAAAAAAGTTAGCTAGTAATTGGTTTTTTTTTTTACAAAATGAAATTTGTACGGAATTTGAGAATTTAGAAAGAATAGTATCCAAGAAGTACAATAAAAAATTTATTAAAAAAGCTTGGTGTAAAACAAATAAAAATGAAGGCGGGGGCACTTCATATATTCTTAAAAATGGAAACATTTTTGATAAAGTTGGCGTAAATCAATCTACTGTATCAGGAGTATTTAAAAAAGAATTTAGATCTAAAATACTAGGAGCACAACTTGATGGAAATTACTGGGCTTCAGGAGTGTCTGTAGTAGCTCACATGAAAAATCCAAAAATACCCGCTTTACATTTTAATACTAGATTTATTGTTACAAAAAAAGAATGGTTTGGTGGTGGTATGGATGTAACACCCAGTTTTAGTGATAGAAATGAAAAAAATAAATTTAAAAAAAAATTAAAAAATATCTGTTTTCAAAGTAAAAAAAATTACAATAAATACAAGGTTTGGTGTGATAAATACTTTTATCTACCGCATCACAATGAGCAGAGAGGTATTGGTGGTATTTTTTTTGACTACGAAACAAAAAATTGGGAAAATAATTTTCAATTTGTGAGAAATGTAGGTTTAGGGTTTATAGATATTGCAAAGAGTATGATTTTAAAAAAGATTAAAAAAAAATGGAATTATCAAGAAAAAGAGAGACAACTGTTTAAAAGAGGTAGATATGTAGAGTTTAATTTACTATATGATAGAGGAACTAAATTTGGATTAAATTCTGGTGGAAATATAGAATCAATTTTAATGTCATTACCACCTAAAGCTAAATGGAAATAAAATGGAAAAAGAACCTATAACAATTTTTGGTCTTGATAAACTTAAGTTAGAAATAGATGAATTAAAAAACGTAAAGAGACCAGCTGTTGTTGCTGCAATTGCAGAAGCAAGAGCCCACGGTGACCTAAAAGAGAACGCAGAATATCACGCCGCCAAAGAACAACAGGCCCAATTAGAAAGTAGAGTTTTGGTTATAGATGACGTTATAGCAAGAGCAAATGTAATCGATGTAACTAAAATTGAAAATAATGGAAATGTAATTTTTGGTTCTACAGTGACTGTAGAGAGTCTTGAAGAAAAAAAGGAAACTAGATATAAAATAGTTGGCCAAGATGAGGCTGATATTTCTAAAAATTTAATCTACTTTAAATCACCTATTGGCAAGGGTTTAATTGGAAAGATTGTTGGAGATGTTGTTTCTATCAATACCCCATCAGGTGAAAGAAACTTTGAGATTTTGAAAGTTCAATATATTTAATTTTTTAAACTTTTTAATATTTTTCTAAGATTTTCATTTGATAAACTAAATTCATTTTCTAACCATTTTTTTTCTAATTCTTTTAAAGCTAAACCTATTTTTTTACCCTCTGTAATTCCAACACTTAATAAATAGGTGCCGTTAAATGGAAATTTTGGAATAACGACATCTTTTATATTTTGACTATAAGAGAGAAAATTTTGTTCTGTCATTTTTTCACTTTCTAGGAATAAAAATATAATCAAGCGTTGAATGTTATCTTTCCCTATTAAATAGATGTTTTTAGTTAGATTGCTTTTTAAATAATTTTTGTCTGTCTTGTAGTCTTTATAGGATCTTGCCATTAAACTTAGTTTTTCTTTAATTTCATTTGAAATTTTGTATTTATGACTGAAGTACTCATGGTTATTAGAATCATCTATTAATAGCAATGAGAGCATTAGACTAGTATTAATTTTATCGATTTTATTTTTAAAAAGTATATCTAGCTTGTTTAATCTATGTGCATACCTAAACTCGGGGAAAATTAATGAGAATATGATATTTAAATCTTTCATTCTTGTAATTTGACTAAAATTTTTTAACTTAAATATTTTAATTAATTCAGAAAATATTCTTTCTTTAGACAGTTTTTTTATTCCATCCAGATTTAATTTGATTGATTTTACAGTGTTGTTTTCAATTAAATCATTTGGATATTGTAATGAAAATCTTATGAATCTAATAATTCTTAAATAATCTTCTTGTATTCTTTGATCTGATACTCCAATAAATTTAACTATATTATTTTTTAGATCTATAACTCCTGCCTGAGGATCAAAGACTTTTCCGTTTCGATCCAAATAAATAGCATTAATAGAAAAATCTCTTCTCTGTGAGTCAGCAACCCAATCATCTATAAATGTTACTTCAGCATGACGACCATCTGTTTTAACATCTTTTCTTAGAGTGGTGATTTCAAATTTTTTTTTGTTTAATAGTAAAGTTATAGTTCCATGTTTAATACCGCTATCAATTATTTTAACATTTAAATTTTTAAATTTTTCTTTAATTGTATCAGTGTTTAATACTGTAGCAATATCGATATCATCTATCTCTTCATTCAAAAGATGTTTTCTAACACACCCGCCAACAAACATAGCTATTTTTTTATTTTTAGGTTCATTTTTTTCAAGAATATTAAATATAAATTTAATTTCTCTAGACTTATAAAAAGGTGAAAAAAAAAATTTTACTTTATTTAAAAATGTGGTCTTTGGATTTTTTATAATCATTATAATGGCTGGGGCACTAGGATTCGAACCTAGGATGGTGGTATCAAAAACCACTGCCTTACCGCTTGGCTATGCCCCAATAATAGAATTTGATATATCATAATAACGTACAATTAAATAGTTTTTGTAACCTCGCACCAATATTTTGGGAACTCTTTTTTTATGTTTTTCAAACCTAATTTAGCTAATTTTTGACTTTTAAACATACCAAAACATGCAGAACCAGAGCCTGTCATTCTAGAAATATGACAACCTTTTAAGGTAGATATATAAGTAATGATTTTATTAATAGGTTCAAATTTTTTTATAGCTAAAGCCTGCAAATCATTTTGTTGCTTTTCTAATAAACCAATAAATATTTTATCGGACATCTTTTTCGAAAAATCCAATTTTGTTGGAATACTGTATTTTTTTACCTTTGAATAAATATCTTGAGTTGAGCATTTAAAGTAAGGATAAACTATAATAAAAAAGAAGTGAAATTTTTTTTGATACTTTTTTACTTTTTTTAGAGAATTTTGAAAGGTTTGAGTATTGTAAAATAGAGGTAAATCAGTCCCGATTTCTTTTTCACACTTTTCTTTAATTTTTTTACTTACTTCTTTCTTTAAGAAGTGTTTCATTAAATAATAGGCATTGCTGGTGCCCCCTCCTAAACCTGAGTATATAGGAATATTTTTTTTAATAATTATCTTAAAGAAACAGTCTTTTTTTATTAATTTTTCTTTTCTTAAAATAGACACTATGGATAAAATAGAATTTTTAGAATTATTAACCAGTTTTTTAAATTTTCCTTTGAACAAAATTATATCTTTTTTACTTTTAATTTTTTTTATATTTATTTCATCATAAAAATTTAAAAGAAAAGTGTTGGTTTGAATATTATGAAAACCACTTTTTAATTTCTTTATTATTCGAAGCGATAAATTAATTTTACAATATGATTTAATCATACAAATTAAAGTATTGATTTAGGCCCAGATAGCATTTTTAATTTAATTGTCTCTTTTAATTTCTGTTCAGTTTTTTTCAAATTTAAAACATACTTCCAATAATATCTGGCTTGCATATTTTTTGAATTCATCCACAAAACATCACCGTAGTGATCATTAACTGTTGGATCTCCTGGCATTTTTTTTACAGCTAGCTGTAAGTATTTTTCTGCTTCTTTGTATCTTTTTAACTTAAACAATGCCCATCCTAAAGAATCTATAATATAAGCATCGTCTTTTTTTAACTCATTTGCTGTTTTCAACATTTCTAAAGACTTATCAATATTTTTTCCTTTTTCTATCCAGGTATATGCTAAATAGTTCATCACATATGCTTGGTTAGGCTTAGCCTCTAGCGAATTCAATAAATCTTCCTCAGATTTGGACCACTTTTCAATTCTCTCATACGCTACACCTCTACTATAAGTTATCTTAGGATAGAGAGAGTGTTTACTATCAATTAGTTGAAGTGCTTTCGTATAATGTAATATTGATTTTTTATATTTTTCACTATTTCTTAAAAATTCAGCGTAATCATATAATTTATAAACGTTGGGAGATTTAATATTTTTAAAAGCTGAATCTAAAAATTTTAAAGAAAGTTCTTTTTTTTTTTGCTTTTTATAAATTTTTGCAATTTGTTTTGATGAAAACCAATTGTATTCCTCACCTTTATTTTGTATTTCGTCGTAAATATTTTTTGCTTCATTTAAATTACCTATCATATAAAAATTTTCAGCATAAAGACTTTTAAAAGAAGCAAATTTTGGATTTAAATAATTTGCTAAATTAAGATAAAAGTTAGATGAAGAGTAAAAAGATCTCGAAGAAAAAATATTCGAAATTATATAAAACAATTCAGCAATATTATGAGATAAATCCTTACAATCAAATTGGTTGGCAAAATTGCGATCTATTTTATTGTTAAAATCTTCTTTAAGTTGTCTAAGTATTAAATTTTGAGGAAAATTTTTTAATGTTAATTCTAGAAGCTCGTTAGCTTCGTTTATTTTATTATTTTTATACAGATAGTCTGCTTGAAAAAAATTATATCTAGATAAATCTATATTGCTTTTTGAAATAAGATTTTTAAATTCTTGATTAGTATTTTTTGATTCATAAAAACAGTGTGCAAATGCTAATTGAATCTGTTTTATGTTTTCAAATTTTTTTGGAATACTATTTATTAATTGTAGGGCATTTTCTTGATCCTGCTCAATAAATGATATCCAAATGTTTAATGATCTTGTTAGTAGCTCCTGAACATATTGGGACTGATTAAATTTCTCCATTTTTTTAAAATATTTTTTTGCTTTTTCATATTTTTTATTTTTTAAATAGTAAACTCCTATGATTAAATTACTCTCAAAACTATCTATTTTCTCTTTTTCCAAATTTTTTGAAAATTTATAAGCCTCATCTATTCTTTCAAGGTTTACTAATGAATACTGATATAGTCTTGAATACGGCAAGTGAATAGATTCTAAACCATCTAATTGCTTAAGTTTTTTATAAGAATTTATATAATCATTGTCATTAAGTAGTAAAATTCCTGAAAAGTAGTTGGAAATTTTATCTTCCTGATAATATTTTTCGTAGTTTTTGGCATAAATAACATTAAATATGCTGATGAAAAAAAGTATTTGTATTATAAGTTTGGAAAGAAATTTTATTTTTTTCATAATAACAATTTAAATGACCAAAAAAATTAATAATAAATTAACAAAATTAGTAAAATATTATAGTCTGATTAATTATGATCTAGTATACGACAATCACTCAATAAATAGATATAAAAAAAATCGATCTAATATATCTGGTAACAAAGCGGAACTTCTTAAAAAGTTAGAGATTTCTATTAAAAATATAAAAAATTGTGAATTTAAAAATAGTGCAACTGATTTAGTTTTTGCCGACGGGCACCCTGATTCTAAAATAATGATTATTGCAGAGGCGCCTGGCGCAGAAGAAGATCAGGAAGGTCTTCCGTTTTTAGGCAGAGCGGGCCAACTTTTAGATAAGATGCTAAGTTCAATTAATATAGGTAGAAATAACGTCTATGTAACTAATGTAATTAATTACCGACCACCCCAAAACAGGAAACCTACATTCGAAGAAATTAATAAATATCTACCTTATTTAAAAACACACATAGAGATAATTAACCCAAAAATATTAGTTTTACTTGGTAGTACAGCTTTGAATGCCTTATTTGGTAACGATGAAGTTATTTCAAAAGCTAGAGGAAAATGGATCTCTAAAACAATAGGCAATTGTACAACTTCAGTCATTGTTTCTTTTCACCCAGCTTTTTTAATGAGACAACCTGATCAAAAAAAAATGGCATGGACAGACCTAAAAATGATAAAAAAAAAAATATCCGAATTAAAGATTAAAATTGAAAAATAATTTAATTACAGCCGGCGTTGATGAGGTTGGAAGAGGTTGTCTTGCTGGACCTGTTGTTTCTGCTGCAGTTATACTTAAAAAGAATATTGATTTAACTTTATTAAAAGACTCAAAAACAATTAATTTTAAAAATAGATTAAAAATAGCTGCCCATATTAAACGAAACTCTTACTACGCTATTGGTCTAGCTTCTGTGGAGGAAATTTTAAATATTAATATTTTAAATGCTTCTCTTTTATCGATGAAAAGAGCATTAAAAAAACTTACCAAAAAACCAGAACTAATTTTAATTGATGGCCTCTTTGCTCCCAAAGGAATAAAAAATTATAAAACAATTATTAAAGGAGATCAAAAAATCAAATGTATTAGTGCCGCTTCAATTATTGCAAAAACATACAGAGATTTACTTATGATTAAATTATCTAAGAGATTTAAAAATTATGCTTGGGAAAGAAATTTTGGCTATGGTACTAAAGCACATATTGCAGGATTAAAGGAATTTGGTGTAACGTCTCATCATAGAAAAGGCTTTAAGCCAATACACAATATCTTGTCTAAATAAAAATCTAAAACACAAGAAGGCTCATTTTTTTATTAAAATAGTTTGACCCATAATTCAATTTAAGGTTGAATCTTCCAATGTCAAAATTTATCAATAATATCGTTCATGGTAATTCTTTAAAAGAATTGAAAAAAATTCCAGACAAAACATTTGATTTAGTTTTTGCAGATCCTCCCTACAATATGCAAATTGGTGAAACTCTAAGAAGACCAGATGCAAGTAAAGTTAAGGGCGTAGATGATAAATGGGATCAATTTGAAAGTTTCCAGCATTATGATGATTTTTGTAAAGCTTGGTTGACTGAATGTAAGAGAATTTTAAAAGACACGGGAAGTATTTGGGTAATCGGCTCATATCATAATATATTTCGTTTAGGCTATCATTTACAAAACTTAAATTATTGGCTGTTAAATGATGTTATTTGGCGAAAAAATAATCCTATGCCAAATTTTAGAGGAACAAGATTTACTAATGCACATGAGACTTTAATATGGGCATCTAAAAACAAAAAAACAAAATATACTTTTAATTATCAATCTTTAAAGTGTTTTAATGATGATTTACAAATGCGTTCTGATTGGATTCTACCTATATGTAGTGGAAAAGAAAGATTAAAAAAAAATGGTACAAAAGTTCACTCTACACAGAAGCCTGAATCTCTTTTACACAGAATTATAATAGCCACTACCAATAAAGGTGATCTAATATTTGATCCTTTTTTAGGCACAGGTACAACTGCTGTAGTAGCTAAAAAATTAGGCAGAAAATATTATGGAATAGAAAAAGAAAAAAAATATTTTATTGCCGCTAGAGAAAGAATAGCTAAAACAAAAGTTATCGAAGAAGATTACTTAGATGCAATTGAAAGTAATAAATCAAAACCAAGAATACCATTTGGATCCTTAGTAGAGATGGGTCTTTTAGAACCTGGTATGACTCTACATGACTCAAAACGAAAATATAACGCAAGAATAATGGCAGACGGTAGTATAAAATGTAATAATAACGCAGGTTCAATTCATAAAGTTGCAGCCCAAATTATAGGTGCTGACAGCTGTAATGGATGGACATATTGGCATTATAATTTAGATGGAGCTATTACTCCTATTGATAATTTAAGACAAAAATTATTTTCTAAAAACCTTTCCTAAATAAATTTCCCTAAAATTTTTATTCTTAATAATAAATTTAATTACTAAATTTCTAATTATTCGTAATATAGGATTAGATAAATGGAAAACAAAGTAATTAAAATTTGATCTAAATTTAATTTGTTTGGTTCGCTTAGATCTATTTTTAAAATATTCAAATTGAATGTTATCTTTGTTTTCATCTATAAGATTAAATAGTTCATTTGCACTCTCTATAGACTGAGAGGCACCTTGCGCCATAGATGGTGGAAATGTATAAAAAGCATCTCCAATATAAAATATATTCTGATAGCTGGATTTTACAGGTTTTTTTGATACATAAATAGGCCAAGATATCAAATTCCCTTGCAATAAATTAATTAAATTTTTGTTTTCTTTTAAAATAGTTTTTTTTAATATTTCATTAATAGATTCGTTTGTTTTTAATTTTTTTCGAACTATGCAGACTAAATTAATCTCTTTCTGATCATTTACTGGATATAAAACAATATGGGCATTGGCAGCCATAATTAAAGAAATATTTTTAGGATCAAAACTTAAAATTTCGTCGGTGTTTAAGATTGTTCTTATCGCTACAGAACCATAGTAATTTGATTTAATTTTATTTTTTTCTATCAGTGATCTTGTTTTTGAATATACGCCATCAGATATGACTAGATAGTCGGCCTCATCAAAAGAATCGTCTTCGAATTTAATAAAAATTTTTTTATCCACTTGCTTCACTTCTTTTATTTTTTTTCCAAATTTTATTGAGTTTGAGAACAGCTCATCACGTAAAAATTTTATTAAAGAAGATCTTTTAAGCGTTGTATATTTGTTTTCCTTGTTGTTAAAAGTAGTGAGATCAAGTTCACAAATTTTTTGATTAGTAATTTTGTAAAAATCTAATTTTGAAGGATGATACTTTTCTTTTTTATTTAATTTATTGAATCCTAATTCATTTAAAATTGACACACTATTGACTGAAAGTTGTATTCCGTAACCCTCGTCCAAATTAAGTGAATTATTTTTTTCATAAATTACAAATTCATAATTGGTGTTTTTTTTTAAGATATTGGCTAAGGTAAGACCCGCTATACCAGAACCGACTATTATAATTTTTTTTTTCATAAATTCAAATGAGATAGATGTTTAAATATTTTTTTAGTAAAAGTAGGAATAAATTCTTTGTTACTTTCTAATGAATACCACTTAAATTTTTGAGGTATTTTTTTTGAAAATTTATAATATAAATTTATGTTTAATTTTTTATTAGAAATAGCATTTTGATAATTACGTAAAAATATCCATTTTTTATTTTTTTTTTTATTCGATACTTGTTTTACCTCAGGTAAAATAAATCTATTTAAAAAACCTAATTTATTATTTTTTGTTAAAGCTATTTTTTTTTTTTCTTTATTAAGATAACAAAAAATATCATAATTTTTTTTTAGAATTTTTGTCTTTTTGCTACTTTTAAATTTTTTTTTTAATTTATATGATTTGCATATTTTATTTATACTACAAGAATTACATTCGGGTATTTTTGGTTTACAAACTAGGGCACCAAATTCCATCATAGCTTCAACAAAATCAGAATTTCTTTTTGTATTAAAAAGATTTTTTTTATTAAGGTCTACAAGTTTGTTAAAATTTATTTTTGCTTCATTTTTGTCTAAAACTCTTGATAAAACTCTTTTTACATTCCCATCTAGTGCTATCGTAGGCACGTTGTGAACTAAAGCTAATAAAGCATTACCCGTGTAATCTCCTATGCCAGGCAATTTTTTAATCTCTTCTAATTTTTGTGGTAATTTTCCTTTTTTTTCCTTTACGAGAATCTTGACCGTGGACAGTAAATTTCGAGCACGTCTGTAATAACCTAACCCCTCCCAAAGTTTTAAAACCTTTGCTTCTGAACACTTGGATAAGCTATGTAAGTTTGGAAATTCAGTCGTAAATTTTTCAAAGTAAGGAATTACTGTTTTTACTTGAGTTTGTTGCAGCATAAACTCACTTAAAAGTCTGTAATAAAGGTTTTTTGGAGATTTTTTACCAACACGCCACGGTAGAGATCTTTTATGATTATCATACCAAGCAAGAATATTTTTTGGTAAATTATAATTTAAATGCATAATAAAAAGTATAATAATAAAACATCGAATTTCATACAAGGACTTAGGCCCTTCTCAAGCTCTATACCTCGAGGATTAAAAAAAATCTTAAAAAAAGGGGGCTACAATTTTAGTAACATTGTTGATAACTGGACTAAAATGGTTGGTAAACAGATTTCAGAGGCTTGTTATCCTAGTAAGATCAAAACGTCCAAAGATAATATCAATGGAACTTTAATTTTAAACGTTATCCATGGAAAAGAATTAGATGTTGAATATAGCAAGAAAGATATTATAGATAAAATTAATACCTTCTTTGGATATAATTGTGTCGAACAAATTAAATTAAGAGTTATTAGAAAGGAAGAAAAGAGAGAGATAAGCAATATAACCAATGGCAACAATAAAAAATTTGAAAAACAAATAGAAACAATTAAAAATAATGATTTAAAAAATTCATTAGATCAATTAATTAAAGCCTTTAATTCTAAAAAAAATGATTAAAAATATTACACATATATTACTATTCTTACTTTTGTTAACTAGTTCCCTATATTCAAATGAAGAAAAAAAATTAAGCTTAGGTGATAAAAATGCCAATATTACAATTAAAGTTTTCTCTTCTTTGACATGTCCGCATTGTGCTAATTTTCATAATAAAATATTTGAAAAATTAAAAGTAGAATATATTGATACTAAAAAAGTAAAATTTGAACACCATGGTTTTCCACTAGACATGGCTGCATTAAATGCAGAAAAAGTATTAAGGTCAGTAGATGATGGTGAAAAAAGTTTTCAATTTTTAACAGAAATTTATAAAAAACAAGATCAATGGGCAGTTGGATCAGATATAAAAAAAATAAATGAAAAACTTAAAAAAATTGGACTAGACTTCGGGTTAAATGCAAAACTTATTGATGAATCTATTGAAGATAAAAAAATTGAAGAACAAATTTTAAACGAAAGAATTAATGCTCAAAAAAAATATAATATAACTTCTACACCAACTATTTATATTAACAAAAAAAAATACGAGGGTAAGCACGAGTTTAAGCTTTTTAAAAAAACTTTAGATAAGCTACTCTAGATATGAATTTTAAAAAATTAGAAATTACTGGATTCAAATCATTTTTTGATAAAACTACTTTTATAATTGATGAAGGTTTAACTGGTATAGTTGGACCAAACGGATGCGGTAAATCGAATATTGTTGAATCATTAAGATGGTGTATGGGTGAAAGTTCCGCAAAGAGTATGCGAGGCTCAGGTATGGAGGATATAATTTTTTCCGGTACGTCTAATAGACCTGCAAAAAATATTTCAGAAGTTTCTATTTTCCTAGAAAACCCTGATAAAGACGCACCTCTTCAGTATAATGATATTGAAGAAATTATAGTATCAAGAAGAATTGAAAGAGATAAAGGTTCAAAATATTATATGAACGGCAAAGAAGTTAGGGCTAGAGATGCTCAAACTTTCTTTGCTGACCTATCAACTGGAGCTCATTCTCCTTCTCTAATTAGTCAAGGAAAAATTGGTATGCTTGTAACTTCTAAGCCCTCTGAAAGAAGATCTGTTTTAGAAGAGGCCGCAGGAATTTCAGGTATACATGCAAGAAGGCATGAGGCAGAAACGAGATTAAATGCAGCGGAAAATAATTTAAAAAGAGCGGATGAACTTAAGAGACAGCAAGAAAAGCAGTTGGATAATTTAAAAAAACAAGCAGAAGAAGCAACAAGATATAAAGAAATATCTAAAGAAATTAAAAGTATTGAAGCTGGATTATTTTACATAAAACTATCTGAAATTGAAAAAGATAAGTCGAAAATTACAGAAAATCTCAGTGAACAAGATGATGAAATGAGCGCTGTAAAAATTGACTTAAACCATAATAATACTTTGCTGGAAGAAGAGAATAATAGGCTATCTCCTTTAAGAGATAGAAAAATGGAAAGTTTGGCGAAACTTCAGAAATTGAATCTGGATATGGCAAACTTAGAAGAAGAGGAGAAAAGAATAAAGAGTATACAAATTAAATTACAAAATTCACTTGAAACTATTGATTCTGACTTAAATAGAGAGAAAAGTATTTCCCTTGATGCCTCTTTAAATGAAAAAAGAATTTTAGAAGAAAAAAATGCGTTAATTGATACAGAAAAAAAACTTTTTGAAATACAAAAAAACTCTGTAGAAACATTATTTACTTCAAAAAGAGATCTAAATATTCATCAACAAAAATTTGATGAACTTTTTAAAAAAATGAGCAACTTCTTAGAGTCGGAAACGCAAATAAAATTATACCAAGAAATAAATAGGAAAATAGAAAATATTAAAGAACAACTGAACCAAAATAGGTCTGAAAATGTTAAAGAATACTTAAGTAATATTAAAGATATTTTAGATTCAGAAATAGAAAAATTTCAAAATTTAGATAGCGTAAATTTCATCAAACAGCTTAAAGACTATGTTTATGAAACAACCTCTATTCAAGAAAAATACGCATTATCCTTTAGTAAAAATGAATCAATAAAAAATGATTCTATTAAGAGAAATGAAAGGATTAAAAATATTGACGTTGAACTAGAAAACTGGAAAAGTCTTAAAAACAATTCTGAGAAAATGATAGTTGAATTAAATGAAAGAAAAGATAAAATTAAAAATGAAATTATTGAAAATCAAAAAAACCCTGAAAGAATAGCAACAAATAAAGGACAAAATATTCAAAATCTTGAGAATACAAAAAAAAGAAGTGAAGAATTAGATCAAGAACTAAATAAGGCTGAAGAAAAATATAATTTAATAAACTTGAACCTAAAGAATATTCAAGAAAAATATACTTTATTAAGAGAAAATAAAGCAAGAAGTGAGGCAACAATAGAAGGTATAGATCAACGGAAAAAAGATTTAATTTATTCGATTAAAAATGACCTAAAATTAGAAAATGAAAATAACTTATTATCTATTTCAGACCTAAGTAATCTTGCATTAGATAATTTTCCTTCAATAGAAAAGCAAGAAGAAAAGTTGGAAAAAATAAAAAAACAAAGAGAGTCTTTAGGATCAGTAAACCTCAGAGCAGATGAAGAAACAAAAAGATATAAAGATGAAATTCAAAAAATGGAAGATGACAGAGCAGATTTATATTCTGCGATAGTAAAATTAAAAACAAGTATAGATGAACTAAATCAAAAAGGTCGGGAAAAAATTTTAGAAGCTTTTACAAAAGTTAATAGAAAATTTAATGAAGTTTATACAAAATTATTTAATGGTGGAAGTGCAAAACTAGAACTAGTTGATTCAGATGACCCTTTAGAAGCTGGTCTTGAGATGTTAGTTTCACCACCAGGTAAAAGGCTGCAATCTATAACTTTATTATCAGGTGGTGAACAAGCTTTGACAGCGCTCTCATTAATATTTGCCGTCTTCTTAGTAAATCCATCACCAATTTGTGTTTTGGATGAAGTCGATGCACCTTTAGATGATGCAAATGTAACTAGGTTTTGTTCTTTGCTAGATGAACTATCAAAAACAACTAAAACTAAATTTATAATTATATCTCATCATGCTTTAACTATGTCTCGCATGCACAGACTTTATGGAGTAACCATGCCAGAAAAAGGAATTAGCCAACTTGTTGCTGTGGATTTACAAAAAGCTGAAGGATTAGTAGCTTAGATATATGTCAGATTTTAAAAATCTCAAAACTCGCCTTAAGATTGCAAAATCTAAACTTGATAGTAGATCTCTTGATAATGCTGATAGAAAGGGGTCATTTATGGGTACGGCCTTTAAACTTGGAACTGAACTTGTCGCCGCAGTCCTTGTTGGGACAATAATTGGGTTTATTTTCGATAGTTGGTTTGGTACTAAACCTTGGTTAATAATAATTTTCTTTTTTATAGGTTCCGCAGCTGGCATGTTAAATGTAATAAGAACTGCAAAAAAACTACAGGAAGAAAATTAAACTTATATATATATGGCAACAAACCCGATGCAACAATTCAGCGTTCATAGAATTGGCCCTGAAATACAAATAGCTGGAGTAGACATATCGTTTACTAACGCAAGTCTTTTTATGGTTATTAGCTCTTTAGCCATATGTTTTATTTTATTTTTTGGATCAAGAGAAAAAAGTTTAATACCTAGCAAAATTCAACTGATAACAGAAATGTTTTATAATTTTATTGCTAAGATGATAAGTGACACGGCTGGATCGAAAGCAAAACCGTATTTTCCATTTATTTTTAGCTTATTTATGTTCGTCCTATTTTGTAACATGATTGGAATGCTTCCATACTCTTTTACCGTCACAAGTCATATTATCGTTACACTGATTTTATCTTTATTCATTTTTATTGCTATCACTATTATTGGATTTATAAAACATGGTTTTGGTTACTTAAAATTATTCGTTCCCAGCGGAGTTCCTGCACTACTTTTACCGCTTATAACAATAATAGAAATTATTTCGTACTTAAGTAGACCAGTAAGTTTATCTGTAAGATTATTTGCTAATATGATGGCTGGTCATACAATGTTAAAAGTATTCGGAGGGTTTGTAATTAGTTTAGGAATGTTAGGAGGTTGGTTACCGCTTAGTTTTTCAGTAGCATTAACGGGTTTGGAAATTTTAGTTGCGTTTCTTCAAGCTTATGTTTTTGCAATATTAACCTGCATATATTTAAATGATGCATTAAATTTACACCATTAACAAAAGGAGAAAAAAATGGAATTAGAAGCGGCAAAAATGATTGGGGCTGGATTGGCTTCAATCGCATTAGCAGGAGCTGGTGTTGGTATCGGAATAATTTTCGGTAACTACTTATCAGGTGCTATGAGAAATCCTTCGGCAGCGCAGAAGCAATTTCCTAATTTACTTTTAGGATTTGCATTAGCTGAAGCAACAGGATTGTTTGGTCTTGTTATTGCGTTAATAATTTTATTTGCGTTTTAAATAAAATAGATATGAGAATATTTTTAGTAATATTTTTAGCTTTTTTAGCTACTGAAGTTAATTTGTATTCAGCTGAAGCAGGAATGCCTCAGCTGGATCCAAAGTATTGGGCTTCGCAAGCTTTCTGGCTTACTTTAGTTTTTACATTATTGTACTTACTAATATCAAAAATATTTATTCCAAAAATAAAAATTGGTCTTGATAATAGAGATAATAAAATAAAAGATGATCTTGATGAGGCAAAAACTTTTAACGATCTATCTGAAGAAAAACTTAAAGAATACGAGAAAATAATTGAAGAAACTAAAAAACAAGTTAAAAAAATATTTTTAGAAAATAAAGAAAAGTTAGTTCAAGATATAAAAATTAAAAAAAAACAGATAGATAAAGAAATAGAGAACGAGGTTTCAAAAGTTCAATCTGAAATTCTAGAATTAAAACAAGATTCAATTAATGATATTTCAACTATATCAGAAGAAATGGTATCAGAAATTATAGTAGCAATATCAGGTGAAAAACTTAATAGTAGCAGCATTAAAGCAACAGTTTCAGAACTATCAAAAAATAATTTGAGTAAATATCTATGAATATAGACGCTACATTTTGGGTTGCAATATCCTTTTTTCTTTTTATTGCGCTATTAGCTTACCTTAAGGTTCCTCAAAAAATTATAGATCTTTTAAACTCACAGATTAATAAAATTAAAGAAGAAATAAATAATGCTGAAAAATTAAAAGATGAGGCAAAAAATTTACTAGATTTACATGAAAAAAAGATTGGCAACTCTAAAGCTGAAATTAAAAAAATGATAGATGCGACTAATGCTGAAGTAGAAAAAAATATTATTAAAACCAATGAAGCCTTTCAAGTTACTATGGATAATAGAAAGAGAAACGTTGATCAAAAGATTTTACAAATGAGGGAGCAAGCGATTAAAGACGTAAAAAATGCTTCTGTTAAAATAGCCATTAAATCAGTTGAAAAGCTATTAAGAAACTCACTAGATAAAAACAAACTAGATAAATTGTACCTATCAAGTATTGAAGAAACAAAATTAGCTCTTAAAAAAAAATCTATTTAGATTAGAGCCATTAAATTATGGCAAAAAAAATTGTAGTTATTGGATCTGGGTTTGGAGGATTAGCGTCTTCTCTGCGTATGCGCGCCAAAGGTTATGATGTTACTTTAGTTGAAAAACATAATGACCTTGGAGGACGTGCTAGAGTTTTTAAAATAGGAGATTTTACTTATGATGGTGGCCCAACAGTTATAACAGCACCCTATTTATTTGAAGAATTGTTTTCTTTATTCAATAAAGATATTTCAAATTATGTAAAAATTGTACCTTTGGACCTATGGTATCGATTTGTTTTTGAAGACGGATCCTCTTTTGACTATTCTGGAGATGATAAATCAATGTTAGATCAAATAGAAAAAATATCTAAAGTTGATGTAGATGGTTTTAAAAAATTAGTGTCTTTCACGGAAAAAATTTTTGATAAAGGTTTTACAGAATTGTCTTCAAAATCATTCAATAGTGTAGGTTTTATGATCAAGCAAATTCCAGCTCTATTAAAACTTAAGAGCTATCAGTCTGTTTATAAACTTGTTTCAAGCTATATTAAAAATGAAAAGTTAAGAAGAGTTTTTAGTATGCATCCATTACTTGTTGGAGGCAACCCATTCACAACTACTTCGATATATACACTAATATTATTTTTAGAAAAAAAATGGGGCATACATTATTCGATGGGAGGCACTGGAAGTGTAGTTAATGCTTTAGAAAGATTGATGGTAGAAGAGAATATCAAGGTGCTTAAGAACTCAGAAGTCACTGAAATAATAACTAAAAACAAAAAAATACTAGGAGTTAAGATTAATAATAAAGAAATTATTGATTGTGACTATATTATTTGTAATTCAGATCCACCGAATGTTTATAAAAATTTGATAAAAACTGAAAAAAAATATGGATTTTTATTTAATCAAAAAATTAAAAGAATGAACTATTCAATGGGTTTATTTGTTTATTATTTTGGTTCCAAAAAACAATTTAAAGATGTGGCGCATCACACTATTTGTTTTGGCAAATCCTATAAAGAACATTTAACTAAAATTTTTGATCAAAAAGTTTTGTCTAATGATATTAGTTACTACCTTCATAGACCTTCAGCTACCGATCCAAATATGGCACCTAAAAATCAAGATGCTTTTTATGTTTTAGTGCCTGTTCCAAATAATTTATCAGGTATAAACTGGTCTGTTGAAGGAGAAAAATTCAAAGAATTAATACTTACTAAGATGGATCAAACTGTTCTACCAGGTATAAAAGATCATTTAACTAGTGATTTTTACCTAACACCGGATTATTTTGAAAAAGAACTTTCCACTCTTCATGGCTCAGGTTTTTCTATTCAACCAAAATTTACTCAATCAGCCTACTTTAGGTTTCATAATAAATCAGAAATATTTGAAAATCTTTATTTTGTGGGTGCTGGTACCCATCCGGGTGCAGGTATGCCAGGTGTATTATCCTCTGCAAAAGTACTTGATGAATTATTGTAATGAAAGAAAAGCAAAGTTTATTATCTACACACGCAAAATCTTTTAACTGGGCAGGGTTTTTTTTATCAGAAAAAATTTATAAAAAATGTTCAGTTTTATATGATTTTTGTAGAACTATAGATGACATAGCTGATGAAAATAACAAATTAGAAATTAAAAAAAAAAAATTTAAGAAATTTAAATTAAGTTTTAAAAATAAAGATTACACAAATACAATAATTAAAAGTATTTGGGAACTTTTAGAGCAGGAAAATATTTCAGAAAAAATATTAGAAGACCTATTTAATGGAGTAGAAAGTGATCTTATAGATAATGTAAATATAGAAACTAAAAAAGATTTATTTATTTATTCTTATAGAGTAGCTGGCACTGTCGGCTTAATGATGTCAAAAATTCTTAAAGTTAAAGATTCTCATTCAATGAAGGGTGCAATCGACCTAGGTATTGCTATGCAATTAACTAATATAGCTCGAGATGTTATTGAAGATAAAAAGAAAAATAGGTCTTATATAAGCGGTGATTTAGATTCTATTAAAGAAACAGTTCTACTTTCAGAAATTTTTTATGAAAGCTCTTTTTCAGCAATAAAAAGTATTCCAATCAGATGTCGTTTCTCTATTATAGTGGCTAAGAGAGTATATAGGAAAATAGGAATGAAAATATTAAAACAAAAAAATATAGACAGCTACGAAGCTGCAGGCAAGATTTATGTTACTAATCTTGAAAAAGTTATTGAAACTTTTTTATCAATAATCGACTTTATAAAGTTGTATTTTATTAATTCAAAAAAACATCTTAGTAAAAATGCTCATATAATGATTAATGAAAGTATTAATTTAAATGACAGAATTTAATTATATCATAATTGGTGGAGGATGCGCTGGTCTATCACTGGCATATGAACTAGAAATTCATAAAAAATTACAAAACAAAACATTAGCAATAATTGAGCCAAGATTAGAGTATAAAAGGGATAAAACTTGGTCTTTTTGGAAGGTTACCGATCACAGTTTTGAAGATTGCGTTATTAAAAGTTGGGATAATTTTACAATTAATACAGCTAGCGCATCTAATCAAGTAATGAGCAAAAAATTTCCGTACCAAAGCATCAATAGTGAAATTTTTTATAAGAAAATAAATAATAGGCTCTCACAAAACAAAAATATTAAATTTTTTAAAAATTTAAATGAGATTAATACTAATAATGCCTTTATATTTAATAGTGTGCCATCAGCTAATTCTGTTAGCTCTAATCTTTGGCAGCATTTTCAAGGTGTTGAAATAGAAACTAGTAAGGATATTTTCGACAAAGATGTTCTTAACTTAATGGATTTTAATTGCGAACAAAGAAATGCTGTTCATTTTTTTTATACTTTGCCATTTTCAAAAAATAAAGCGCTGGTGGAAACAACTTGGATTTCAAATTTGAATAATGACTTATTAAAGGATTATGATTCTCAAATAGAGAATTATATAAAATACAATCTAAATATAAAAAATTACAAAATAAATTATAGTGAGAAAGGTGCAATTCCATTATTTTATCCCTTAAATATTAAAAAAAAAAACAAAATTAACATAGGTACTGCTGGAGGGATGACTAGACTTAGCACGGGTTACACTTTTCTTAATATTCAAGAACATAGTAGATACTTAAGAGAAAATATTGACAATATAGAAAATTTAAAAATATATGAAATACCTAAAAAATATAAATTTTTAGACAAAATTTTTCTTAAAGTTTTAATTAAATATCCAGAAAAAATGCCTAATATATTTTATAAATTTTTTAATAGTTTTTCAAATTCTACTATAAGATTTCTATCGAACAAAAGTAATTTTTTTGAAGATTTTTTAATAATTTTAAAAATGCCAAAAATAATGTTTATGAAAGTATTATTTAAAAATGATTAATTTATATAAAATAAATAAAAATCTTTCATTAATTATTTTTTTTTTAAGTTTAATATCTTTAACGTTTCTAAATTTTAAAAATGATTCTACACAAACAAATATAATATGTTTTTTTTTAATCTCTACGATAGGTATTTCACATGGTTCTCTTGATCACCTCAAGGGTTATAGGGTTCTAAAACTTTTTAAGGTGAAAATAAAATTTTTATTCTATCTTCTTTATGCATTTTTAGCTTTTATTGTAATTTTTTTTTGGATGATAATGCCTTTAATAACATTATGTATATTTTTATTTGTAGCCTCATATCATTTTGGTAAAGAAGATAGTCAATTTGATAAAATTAAAAAAAATTTTTTTACTAAATTTTATTTTTTATTAAAGGGTTCTATAGTTGTATTGGCTCCTCTTTGGGCAAATCCTGAAGAAACTATGAGTATTTTTAAAATATTAGATGTTCAATTAAATATAATCGATAAAAGAATAATTCTTATTTTAATTTTATTTAGTCTTTTAAGCAATTTTTTTATTTTTAAGAATATAACGATTTCATTAATAGACTCTTTTACAGTTATTATTTTAAATTTAACTTTTTCTCCCTTAATTGCTTTTACAATATATTTTTGTTTTTTACATTCCACTAGACATACTTTTTCTTTGATAGAAGAACTTAGTAATAAAAATTTTATGAAAGGATTTAAAATTTTTTTAAGTAAAGCGTTGCCATTAACTTTAATCACAGCTTTTCTTTTTTCAATAAGTATTTATTTGCTCACTAATTACTATGTTTTAAATGATTCAATGTTGAAAGTTATATTTATTGGATTGGCGTCGTTAACTTTTCCGCATATATTACTTGAATACATAATTGAAAAATATGAAAAAAGAACTTAAAATATTTTTAGCATCTCCAAGAGGCTTTTGTGCTGGTGTTGATAGAGCAATTGAAATAGTTAATCGTGCTATAGAAAAATTCGGTAAACCTGTGTATGTCCGGCATGAAATAGTTCATAACAAACAAGTGGTTGATGAGCTTAAAGAGAAAGGTGCAATATTTATAGAGGAAATTTCAGAAATAAAAGATTCTACAAGACCTGTAATATTTTCTGCTCATGGTGTGGCTAAAAGTGTGCCTGAAGAAGCTAAAATAAAAAATTTGTTCTATGTTGATGCCACGTGTCCTTTAGTTTCTAAAGTTCATAGAGAGTCAGAACAGCTTCACAAAAATGGTTACGACATAATTCTTATTGGTCATAAAAATCATCCTGAAGTAATTGGTACAATGGGTCAGCTACCTTTGGGATCTATAAAATTAATTGAGACAGAAGAGGATGTAAAAAAATTAGATTCTAATTTATT
>MDTF01017296.1_pt1 | contig 36358 bp, 30 predicted proteins | sample 811191 | NCBI WGS metagenome assembly MDTF01 (sample SAMN05326649, study PRJNA326480) | marine metagenome | isolation source: seawater | place: Southern Ocean | collected 2011 | reverse complement strand
CAAATGGTAATATTGATTTTTGGTTGAATGGCTTAGGTATTGATGGAGATTCACTATGGTCTGAACACTATGGAACAGATTCTACTGACATAGCATACAGTGTTGTACAAACCACACACGATTTAGGTATTGGTATTTGTGGTATTACACATGAGGCTGGTCAACTAGAAGATTTTTTCTACCTACATCTAGATCAGTCAAGGGATAGTACATGGGGGGCAGTTGGTTCTTATTCAGGAACTGATGTGTTATTGGATATTAAAACAGACATATATGGAAGTTTTATTGCTGTTGGCTACTCTAATTCGCCAGAGGTAAATGCAGATTTAAATGATGTAGTACTATACAGATACACTTATGATGATCAGCTTTTATTTGGAACAACATATGGTTATGCCAATGGATTGGAACAAAACGAAGAGGCAAGTACAGTATTGAGTTTAGATAACGGTACATTCTCAGTTATTGGTTATACAAACGGCTTAGGGCAAGGGTTAAATGATATTTTAATAATAAGAACCAATAGCTCTGGTTACATAACAGGCGCGCCAATTACCGAAGTTGAAGATTCTGGTTATCAAATTGTAACAGGTGTAAAAACGGTTTCTCCAAATACCATTAATGAAGTAAATGTTTATCCTAACCCTGTTTCAAATTCACTGTATATCACCATGAACTCTTTTCAAAATACCAATTTTCAGTTGGTTGATATGAAAGGAAATCAGGTTCAAACAGGTAGCATTCAGTCAACAGATCAAGAAATTGATGTGTCTCAATTACCTGCTGGCAACTATATTCTTCAACTCACGCAGAACAATACCTACAAAAAAGCATTTGTTATAATTAAAGAATAGTTTCTTCGCTTTTATGAAAAACATCCCGCTTCATTGGAAGATCATTATCGGTTTAGTATTAGGTGTAATTTGGGCATTAATCTCCAGCTCATTAGGTTTAAGTTCATTTACTTTAGATTGGATTGCTCCGTGGGGTGATATTTTCATCAACTTGTTAAAACTGATTGCAGTTCCACTGGTGTTGTTCAGTATTATTCAAGGAATTGCAAGTTTATCGGATACCACAAGCCTAGGAAGAATGGGCTTGAAGACGCTAGGTTTATACCTCATGACAACAGTTGTTGCTGTTTCCATGGGATTGTTGTTGGTGAATGTTATTAAACCAGGTTCGTTCATATCTGAAGATCAACAAATAACCAATCGCTTAAGCTATGAACTCTGGGCATCTCAAAACGGAATTGAAATTCTAGATAATAAAGATTACCTCAATAATCCAGATTATCAGAATTACTTAGGTGGTGCTGAAGCAAAACTCGCGGAGTATGCTTCAGACGAAACTGCTCAAAGTAAAATCAATGCAGCTTCAAATACTAAAGACCAAAGTCCACTTCAGTTTGTTGTAGATATGGTTCCGAGTAACATCTTTATTTCATTCAACAATAGCTTGATGTTGCAGGTAATCTTCTTTGCTATTTTCTTTGGTGTAACCATGGTATCTCTACCTCGCGAGAAAGTACAAGGCGTAGTCAACTTTGTTGATGGAGCTAATGAGATATTCATTAAAATGGTTGACTTTGTAATGCAGGGTGCACCGTTTTTTGTTTTTGCTTTATTAGCAGGTAAAATCAGTGAACTTGCTGGTGATGACGTAAGTAGGGTGGCAACTATTTTCCAAGCTTTAGGTTGGTATTCTCTAGTTGTCGTTTTAGGATTAGCGTTTATGATTTTTGTGTTTTATCCACTTTTAATAACGTCAATAGTAAAGAAACTGTCCTACAAAAACTTCTTCAAAGCAATCAGTCCGGCCCAATTTTTAGCATTCTCCAGTTCATCATCTGCGGCAACGTTGCCTGTTACCATGGAGTGCGTGAACGACAACCTTAAGGTAAAAGAAGAAATAACCAGTTTTGTACTACCTATTGGTGCTACGGTTAATATGGATGGTACCAGCTTGTATCAAGCTGTTGCTGTTATTTTCTTAGCACAATTCCATTTTGTAGACTTAACATTGGGTCAACAATTAACCATTATCTTGACAGCCACCATGGCTTCAATTGGTTCTGCAGCCGTTCCAAGTGCAGGTCTAATTATGTTAATTATTGTATTAGAATCTGTTGGTTTAAACCCGGCTTGGATAGCAATAATTTTCCCTGTAGATCGTATTTTGGACATGTGTAGAACGGTGGTAAATGTTACTGGTGATGCTGCAGTAAGTAGCATTGTTGGATACACCGAAGGAAAAATGAATTACGAACCTGTTGCAACTAAATAAAGTATGAAAAAAGCGCTCAAAATCATCGGAATAATAATTGGCTTATTGTTCATAGCCATTATCGTTCTCCCCATCGCTTTCAAAGGGAAAATCTTTGATATGGTGATGGAAGAAGCCAACAACAATTTAAACGCTGAGGTAAGTATCGGAGATCTTGATTTATCTCTAATCTCCAATTTCCCAGATTTTTCTTTAACGGTTTCAGACATTCAAGTGATTGGTAAAGACACTTTCAGCGGAGTTCCTTTAGCTAGAGTTGGAGAAATAAATGCGTCACTCGATTTAATGAGTGTAATTAATGGAGATCAAATTCAAATCAACTCGTTTGGAATTTCTGATATCGAGAGCCATGTGATTGTTTTAAAAGACGGTATTGCTAACTACGATATCGTAAAAGCATCCGAAGAAGCTGAAGTAGAAGAAGAAACTACTGATGATGTAGAGGAAGTAGACTCAGAAGAATCAGCTCCACTCAAAATTCAAGTAAAAGAGTATTTCATTCGAAATGCACATGTGATCTATGATGATCGTCAAGGTGGGATGTTTGCGGAATTAACGAACTTCAATCACGAAGGAAAAGGTGATTTCACACTAGATGAATTCCTGCTTGAAACAAAAACTACGGCAGATGCTATCGATTTCAAAATGGATGGAATGACCTACGCTAACAAGGTTAAAGCTGATATCGATTTCAATATCCTAATGGATATGCCAAACAGTAAATACACCTTTAAAGAAAACTCAATTTCATTAAATGATTTGACGTTAGCTTTTGATGGTTGGGTTCAAATGCCAGATGAGGTGATTGATATGGATTTGACGTTCAACACCAAAAAGACCGAATTTAAAAGCATTTTATCGTTGGTTCCAAGTGCTTACACTGCCGATTTTGTTGATGTTAAAACGGCTGGTAAATTGGCTTTAGAAGGTATGGCTAAGGGGTCTTATTACGAGAAAGACAGCATTATGTATTTGCCTGCTTTTGATGTGAAGTTATTGGTTGATAATGCAAGTTTCCAATATCCTGATTTACCAGAATCAGCAAACAACATCAACATTGATTTAAGAGCTCAAAATCCTGGTGGAATAGATGATAAAACAATTGTAGATATCAATAAATTCCATGTCGAGCTGGCTAAAAATCCAATTGACTTCCAAATGCATTTGAAAACGCCTGTTAGTGATCCTGACATGAAAGGTGCACTTCAAGCTCAAATCAATTTAGCATCACTTAAAGATGTGATTCCAGCTGAAGAAGGCGAGAGCTACAATGGATCTATCACTGCCGATTTAAGTTTTGCGGGTAAGCTTTCAAGTATTGAAAATGAGCAATACGAAAACTTTGATGCTCAGGGTAAATTAATTGTCTTGGATTTAGATTATTCATCTCCAGACATGCCTTATGCCGTTAAGTTGAATAAAATGTACATGGCATTTTCACCGGAGTTTGTAGAGCTTTCATCGTTTGAGGCGAAAGTTGGTGAGAGTGATTTCTCAGCCAATGGCCGTATTGACAACATGTTATCGTATTATTTCCATGATTATGCTTTATCGGGTTCATTCACATTAAACTCCAATTACATCAACGTAAATGAGTTTATGACTGAGGAAGAAACTGAAGAGTCTGGTGAAACAACTTCTGCAGAAGAGTCTACAACAGATTCAACATCTGTTGAGGAAGAAGCTACAGGTGCATTCAGCGTTCCAGATAACATCAACTTTGTATTTACATCAAACTTGAAGAAGGTGTTGTATGATCAAATGGAAATCACTAACATTTTGGGTAAAATCACCGTTGCTGATGAGGCTGTTGACATGCAAAACTTATCTATGAATCTGTTGAAAGGATCTATGAAGATGAGTGGTTCATATTCAACAAAAGAGACTCCACAGCCTAAGATTGCTTTCAATTTCGACATGAAAAAAATCGACATCACAGAAACCGCGGTTAATTTCAATACAATTGAGAAACTCGCTCCAGCGCTTAAATCAGCAAAAGGTGCTATCTCAACCAATTTGAATATGACGGGTGTAATGGACGATTCACTCAACTTAGTTTTAGAAAGCGTTAATGCAACGGGTAATTTATTGACTCACAATCTTACAATTGAAAACGAAACACTTGAGAAGATTGATGCTGCATTAAAAGTAGACAAGTTTAATCCGGTTACTTTAAACGATGTAAGTATAGATTATACCATTGCAGATGGTAAGTTAACTACCAGTCCGTTTGAAGTGAAAACAGGTGATGTTACTTCAACAGTATCAGGTTATACCACTTTAGAGCAAGAGATTTATTACACGATTGATTCAGAAGTTCCATTTGATGCTTTGGGATCAAGTGTTGGTCAACTGGCTTCTAACTTGGCTGGACAGTTGCAGTCATTTGGAGTTGGTTCTGGTAATGTACCTGAGAAAATTAATGTGAGTATCAGTGTTACTGGAGATATGATGGATCCTAAAGTAAAACCAAATTTTACTGGTGCTGACGGACAACAATCTTCCATCAAAGAAACCGTTAAAGAAACGGTAAAAGAGAAAATTGAAGAAGGCAAAGAAGAGTTGAAGAAAAAGGCTCAAGAAGAAGCTGATAAATTAATAGCTGACGCCCAAAAGCAAGCTGATAAGCTGGTAGCTGAAGCTAAAGTTCAAGGCGATAAACTTCGAGAAGAAGGCAAGAAAGCAGCTCAGAAAATTAGAGAAGAGGCCGATAAGCAAGCCAAAGACCTAGTTAAGAATGCTTCTAATCCAATTGCTAAAATTGCAGCCGAAAAAGCTGGAGATAAGTTGAGAGAAGAAGCTGATAAGCAAGCTAAAAATGTTGAGGCAGAAGCCAACAACAAAGCCAATCAGTTAGAGGCTGAAGCAAAGAATAAAGGCGATCAATTGATTCAAAAAGCTCAAGAAGAAGCAGATAAGAAGATTAATGGCGTTTAATAAGTTTAGATATTTTGGTAGAGTGAGTAGGAGCGTAAGCTTTCTACTCATTCTTGTTTTAGGCTCGTTCGTTTCAGCAAATGCACAGGAAGAAGATTGTCCACTTCCTGATGATAAAAAAGCGGTAAAAAACTGGGAAAAAGGAACGGATAAAAAGTATAAAAAAGGTGAGCGAATTCAGTTTCTGATGGAAGCATTAGATGTTGATCCTGATTTTGCTCAGGCCAATTGGTCGTATGCTGAAATACGTGTGAAGGAATCAAGACTTAGGGGGAAATCATACAAAGTAGCTCAAAAACACCTTGAAAAGGTAGTAGATATTTGTCCAAGGTTGCATTCATCACCTTATTTCTATTTGGGTGAAATAGCCATGGAAGCAGGTGACTATGGAAAAGCTTCAGGTTACTATAAGCAGTTTATAGATTTCCAAAGTGATGATGACGACAAGTTTGAGCGTAGATATGATGAGTTGCTTGAAATCGCTAAATCAAACTACAAGATCAGTAAGTTCTTTTATGAAGAATTTTCCAATCCCAAACCGTTTAAGCCTGAACTTGTAACTCCAGTAAGTACCACTTCAGATGATGAGTATTTGCCTCTGATATCGCCTGATAATGAGGAACTATTTTTTACCAGAAGAAAAATGAAAGTGGTTCAAGCTCGAGGAGTTGGGCAAACAAATTCAGTTAATTACACCGAGCTATTTTCACATGCTGCTTTACAAAGAGGTGTTCTCAAAAATTCGGGATCTCCAATGCCAGCACCATTTAATACCAATGCAGAAACCAATTATGGTGGAGCTTGTGTGAGCATCAACAACGATGAGATTTTTATAACTATTTGTTCTAACCAAACAGGATATACAAATTGTGATATTTACACCACCAAAAAAGTGTACGGAGTTAACCCTAACTCTGGAGTGAAAGAATGGTATTGGACAGATTTAACTTCATTAGGCCCAAATGTGAATACGCCTACAGGCTGGGAGTCTCAACCAACTTTATCACGTGATGGTAAAATGTTACTCTTCGCAACACTTCGAGAAGGAGAAACCAAGGGCATTGATATCTATAAAAGTATGCTTCAACCAAATGGAACTTGGGGTAAGGCAGAATCTTTGGGAGAGCCCATCAATACGGATAATCACGAGAAAACGCCATTTTTTCACTCGGATAGTAGAACACTTTATTTCTCATCAAAAGGTCACCTGAATTTTGGTGGATACGATGTTTTTAAATCTAAATTGAATCCTGATGGCAGCTGGACGGAGCCAATGAATCTCGGACATCCCATTAACACAGCTAGCGATGAGCATGGTTACGTGGTGAGTACAGACGGTCTCAAAGTGTATTATGCTGCTAAACAGTTCAATGGTGAAGAAACGGAGAAAGTAAACATCTACAATTTTGACCTTTACAAAGAAGCACGACCTGAGAAGGTTGTTTTACTTAAAGGAAAAGTAGCTGATTTATCTGGAGCTGTTCCAAAAGACGCTCAAATTCAAGTAAGAAATAACAAAACCGATGAGGTGGAAAGTTTCAAAGTTGATTCTGTAACAGGTAGTTACACAGCTATCGTAACCATTGATGATAGTTCTGAATATGTAGTTAGTGTTAAAGGTGAGGATATTGCTTTTAACTCTGTTAAGGTTACTCCTGAAGATACTGTTGAAACATACAAAACGGTTGATGTTTCAATACAGAAAACAGAAGTTGGAAAGCCGTATCCAATTGATAATATCAACTTTATGACTGCTGCAGCTGAGTTGACAAACGAGTCCAAATCAACGCTTGATGCTTTTGCGGCATATCTGAGAGATAATCCAGAGATCAAAATATCTATTGAAGGTCATACCGATAATTTGGGTGATGAACAGGCCAATTTGGCTTTGAGTACCGAACGTGCTTTTTCAGTTATGGCTTATCTGCAAGCACACGGAGTGTATAAAGGTCGCATGCAGTTTAAAGGTTGGGGATCGGCTAAGCCAATAGCCAGTAATACAACTTCTTCGGGAAGAGCAAAAAACCGTAGAACGGAATTTGTAATCTTATCCAAATAAGCCTTTCAAATTGTACTTTTGACGCATGCATTTAAAACATCTTTCCCTCATTAATTTTAAAAATCACGCAGAAGCTGAATTGGATTTCACACCTGGAATCAATTGCTTGGTTGGTGATAATGGAATGGGGAAAACCAATGTGTTAGATGCCATTTATTACCTGTCTTTTTGCAAGAGTTATTTCAATCCAATCGATTCTCAAAATATCAAACATGAAGAAGCATTCATGGTAGCTCAAGGTGTTTTTGAGATCAATGATAAAGTTGAGACCATTCATTTGGGGTTGAAAAGAGGCCAGAAGAAATCGTTTAAACGAAACAAGAAAGAATACGAAAAACTAGCAGATCACATCGGGTTGATTCCATTGGTTATGGTAACACCTAGTGATACCGAGTTGATACACGCTGGAAGTGAGATTAGAAGGAAGTTCATGGATGGTGTGATCTCACAATTTGATCGCCATTACTTGAATCATCTGTTGCAATACAACAGAGCTGTTTCTCAACGAAATGCGTTGCTCAAAAAGCTAGCTGACGAACGTAGAACAGATGATGCTACGCTAGAGGTGTGGGACATGCAATTAACGCATCATGGTAATGAGATATACCAATCTAGAAAAGCCTTTTTAGATGAATTTATTCCCATTTTTCAGCATTACTACAACTTACTAGGTCAGGGAAGAGAGGTTGTTTCTTTGAATTATGATTCGCAACTCAACGAGTCACAGTTCGAAGAGCTTTTAAAGCAGGCTAGATCTCGTGATTATCGGGTGACATATACCACAGCTGGAATTCATAAAGATGATTTAGAGTTTTTAATTGATGATCATCCATTGAAAAAATTTGGATCTCAAGGCCAGCAAAAATCATTTGTGGTTGCTTTAAAGCTGGCTCAATTTGATTTTATGAAGTCCAAAAAAGAAATCAAACCTTTGATTTTGTTGGATGATATTTTTGATAAACTCGATCCATCTCGAGTGAAAGCGCTTTTGAAATTAGTAAGCGAAGACCACTTCGGACAAATCTTCGTTACAGATGCCAATAAAGAACGAATCCACGATTTGTTTGAAGAAATTGGTATTCAGCCAAATGTCTTTAGAGTTGGCGAAAACGAGATTATCAGTGAATAACTATTTATAGGCTATTAGAGCCTTTTTTCACACTTTAGCAGAATTAAATTAATTACCTATGATGAAAGCTAATGTATCCACAATCACATTGTTGGCGGTATTTATTACGTTCTTTTTTCAGTCTATACAAGCACAAAATTCTTCTGAAAGAGATTCTGTTCTTCTTAGAACTTTTGCATCTCCAAGTGAGATATCTAGACTAAAAATTAATGGTGAACTACAAGACTCGATAAATGAGTTTCATTTACCTCCCGGAAAGTATCAACTGAGTTTTTGGGCTCCCAATTACCATCGTGTAGATACCACGATTCAGTTAGCTGATAAACCATTAAATGTTGGTGTAAAATTAGAACCTACTGATGAATTAATTTCTTACTGGAAACAAGATGAGGTTTGGAAAAAACACAAAGGTCGTGTAGTTGCTTATTCGGCAATAACTACATTGTTTGTAGGTGCTGCCGTTTTGAATTATAACCGAGTGGGAGATTTCAATAGAGAATATGTTGAGAATAAAAATGGTTATGATTATAACGTTAATGGATACACTCAAAGTCTAGTAGATGATTCGGGTAGAAGGTTAGATAATGCCCGCTACTTACAATACGGAATATACACATTAGGAACAGCAACACTAGTTGGAGCTGTTGTGAATTACATAAAAATGAAGAAAAATACCCCTGGCGATTTACCAGAAGACAAATCATTTTATGTTCAGGATTTCGGTTTAAACCTTAATCACAACGAGAATAACTTCCAATTCAATTTAGTTCTCAATTTTTAATCCTGCTACATCATGAAGTATATAGTTTTATTTTTTTCAGCTGTACTAATATTTGTAGGAACAGGATGTTCTAAAGTAGAAGATCCATGCATAGAAACTGAAAGTGCATATTTTGTTGGAAGTCCATCAACTTTTACAAGTTGTAGTGATGCAGATTATGTTTTTTGGATTCTTGATGGAAAACAAGGCGAACAAGGGAGGACTTTTAAATATACCTTTAGCGAAACAGGAGTGCATGAAATCAGGCAAATAGCATATTCTGATGATGCACGAAAAGAGAAAACTACCTCAATGAATATTGATGTTGGTCATATGGTTATTGATTCTGTGGTCTTTACTAGGTTATTGATGAATGAATTTCCACCAGAATATTATGATTCATTAAAGTTTTTTATTGGTGCTACTTATTCAGAATTTTTAATCAATCAATCAAACACTCGTAAGTTTGTTTTTAATGATGAAGTGGTGATAAAGTCTAGATCAGAAAATACCATTGGTATTATGTATATTGAACCTAATGATAACATATTGATCTTTGACCACGATATTGATTTATTAAGTTATAAAAGTAACCCGATAGAACTCTCATTAAATCTGAAATATGATTTTAAGATATATTGGCACTTAGGATTTTAATTTTAATGAAAGACGACAACAACCAGCATATAGGAGACCTACTTAAAGCTTATTTGAAAATGAATAAGCTAGATGAAAAACTTACAGGTGTAGATCTTAAAAATGCATGGGAGAAAATCATGGGGCCAAGTATAGCTCGTCATACAACCAAGTTAGAGTTACGAAAGAAAGTACTAATAATTAAACTCGATTCATCTGTACTTCGACAAGAGTTGGTCTACGGAAAAGATAAAATCAAAGATGCTGTCAACGACTTCTACAGTCAAGAGATAGTTGATGAAGTTTTAATAGCATAAAAAAAGCTCCTTTCAGAAATGAGAGGAGCTTTTTAGCTTTAATAAAAGCGATTTATTTTTTGAATGAATCTGCTACGATTAATTCTTTAGTTCCATGAGTCCAGCTGTAGAAACCTTCGCCAGATTTAACACCTAACTTACCAGCAGTAACCATGTTTACTAATAATGGACATGGAGCGTATTTCGGATTTCCAAATCCTTCGTATAACACGTTCATGATACTTAAGCATACATCTAAACCGATGAAATCAGCTAATTGAAGTGGTCCCATGGGGTGAGCCATTCCTAATTTCATAACTGTATCGATTTCTTCAACGCCAGCAACACCTTCAAACAAAGTAATTATGGCTTCGTTGATCATTGGCATCAAAATTCGGTTGGCCACAAAACCAGGGTAATCATTCACTTCAACAGGAACTTTACCTAAGTTTTTAGAAAGATCCATGATTAAGGTTGTCACTTCATCAGAAGTAGCGTAACCACGAATAACTTCAACCAATTTCATTACCGGAACAGGGTTCATGAAATGCATTCCAATAACTTTATCAGGCCTGTTAGTAACGGCTGCTATTTTAGTAATTGAAATAGAAGAGGTGTTTGATGCTAGAATGACATTTTCAGGAGTAGCTTCGCTTAAATCTTTGAAGATTTTAAGCTTCAAATCTACATTTTCAGTAGCTGCCTCAACAACCAACTCAACACCTTTTACACCTTCAACAATTTGAGTGTAAGTAGTAATATTAGCTAAAGTTTTCGTTTTATCTTCTTCAGTGATTTTCTCTTTTTTTAGCTGGCGGTCTAAGTTTTTGGTAATTGTTGCAATACCTTTATCTAAAGATGTTTGAGCAATATCAATTAAAGATACTTCATATCCTGTTTGGGCAAAAACGTGAGCAATACCATTACCCATTGTTCCAGCTCCAATTACAGCTACTTTTTTCATAGTTATTCTAGTTTGAAATATTGGAATGCCAAAAATAAGGACACCAGTTTGTTCTAAAAACTTAAATTGAAAATGTTTCTAACAGAAAGTCGATTTATATCTGTATCATGTTAAACAACTGGTTTGGATAAAACGTTAGAATATTAAATTTGACTCATATGAATTTGTTTATAAAAATCCTCATTTCTAGCTTAGCAGTAATGCTTAGTGCTTGGTTGCTGCCAGGAATTCACATTGATGATTACTTCACGGGAATAGCAGTGGCAATAGTGTTAGCATTACTCAATACTTTTTTAAAGCCTTTATTAGTGGTTATCACACTTCCGATAACGGTCTTCACCTTAGGCTTCTTTTTATTGGTCATTAATGCTTTAATCATACTTTTAGCGGGAAACTGGATTCCCAATTTTGTGGTTGATGGTTTTTGGTGGGCTTTAATATTCAGTTTTGTGTTGAGTATAATAACGAGTTTAATGGAAAGTTTGGGGCAATCGAGTAACAATCAATAGGTGCTTAAAATAGCTTTTAACTCCAATTATGTATTGCCACTCCCAGAGGGTCATCGCTTTCCGATGATCAAGTATGAATTACTTCCTCAACAATTGATTCGAGAAGGGATTGTAACTGAAGAAAACTTCTTTCAGCCTGATAAAGCTGAAGAATCAACAATTCTCCGAACTCATTCAGAAACGTATTGGGATAAATTAAAATCGTTAAGTCTTACTCGAAAAGAAGAACGTAGAACTGGTTTTCCGTTAACTCGAGAGCTGATAGAAAGAGAAATCACTATTCTTCAAGGAACCATAGAAGCTTCTGTTTTTGCATTGGAGTATGGGGTAGCATTCAACATTGCAGGCGGTACACATCATGCTTACACTGATAGAGGAGAAGGCTTTTGTATTCTAAACGACAATGCTTGTGCTGCTAATTATCTCTTAGATAATGAACTAGCAAAGCAAGTTTTAGTGGTCGATTTAGATGTGCATCAAGGCAATGGTACAGCTGAAATATTCCAAAACGAACCACGAGTTTTTACTTTCAGTATGCATGGAAAAGACAATTATCCAATGCATAAAGAACAAAGCGATTTAGATATCGAAATTCCTACAGGAACAACTGACGAAGCATATTTAGAAGTTCTTCAATCTAATTTAGAAAGTCTTCTAAAATCAGTAAAACCTGATTTTATATTCTACCAAGCTGGTGTAGATGTATTGGAAACAGATAAGTTGGGGAAATTGAGTTTATCCATTGAGGGGTGTGCTGAGCGTGATCTTATTGTATTTGAAACTTGCAAAAAGCATGCTGTCCCAGTTTGTGTAACCATGGGAGGTGGATACTCTCCTCAAATCAAACACATCCTAGATGCGCACGTGAATACGTATAAGATTGCTTCTGAAGTGATTTTGTAATATGTATTTAAGAGTTACAGTTGAATAACCCTCAATTAACGTGTAGTTAATTTAGAATATCAATATTCGTGGAGTCAGAAAAACACAATCACGCCATCACTTCGCGCAATCAATATTAAGGCCTCATATGGGGCTTTTTTATTTTTAAAAAGCTTCGCCAATTCTGAAGTAAACTCCCCAATCGTCTTTCCCTAAAGCACCATCTAAACCAATGTTGAAATTTTCATCTTTAAAGGCCTTGTATCGGTAGCCTAAACCCACACCTGGATATGCTTTCCAATTAAAATCAGTGTTGTCAGAACCATAAATGGTTGCCATTCCTATGTAACCTATTGCACCCATTCTATTTGCAAAGTTGAAACGGTATTCACCTTGTAAACTGATGATGCCATCTCCACGGTACTTTCCTTCAGAATAACCGCGTATATCTTTACCTCCAATGGTCTCTTGTTGCTGAAAAGCGATATTACCTAACCCATATATGCCAGAAAAACGAGCTGCGAATACGTCTCTATTTTGTCGTGATGGGAAATAATGAATGTATTCGGTTTTTATTTTATTGGCCGTTTCATCATTCCAAAACCATTCTTGAAAAGTAGTCCATTCAACAATGGCGCGTTTTCCTTTTCGAGGATAGTAGAAGTCATCACGAGTATCTAATTGGAGTTGTAGCTTTATTCCATTTGTTTCTGTAATAGATTGCGGTTGTATGTTGTCTTCATACTCGGTATCGTAATAACCGTAATTGTATGTAATGCCTCCAAATAGATTTTCAATAATTCTTCTTTTAACACTTAAGCTGATGTAAGTGAGTTCAGTATTGTAATCATAAAATGAAGGAGGGGCAAAGTCCGCTACGTAAAACTGGGAGTTGTAATTTCCGGTTAATCCAAACAGTTGAATGCGCCATTTATTCTCACTGAAATACCACTGATTAAAAAAGGCTAAAAAGTACGATTCATTGGTGGTGTAAACCGCTGAAACACCTGATAATGATTTAGATGATATGGTATCTGATTTATTCAATCGATACATGGCCATAGGGATTACTCCAATGAGAAAATCCATGTTGCGGTTGTAGCTTAAGTAGGGCATAACCGTTAAGTGAAGGTTCTTGGTAGTATCTGTTTGGGAAGAATCAACACTTTGAGCCATCGATTGAATGGTTACCAAACAAATGATAAGTGATAAAAGTGATTTCATGTTAATAAAGATAGAATATAGGAGCTCTATACGCTAGAAAAAAGCTTTTATCAATTCTTCTTCAGGTATATTGCTGAAATATTCACTGCTTTTTACTTCTTTCAACTTGGCAAGTAAGACATCCTCACGGTGTTCTAATCCAACAACTGATTCGATAACCGGATCAATTTCTTTGTTTACAAAATAGTCGCCAAATATTTCAAGTGCCGTAATAATTCCTTTTTCTACATTCATATGAACTTCCACATGGCCGCCACTTGTTCTTACACCATTCTTGAAATCGTATTTAGGTGAGTAACCAAAATTCCAATCCCAGGTGCTGTATTTTTCATCAGCCAGTTTTTGAATGGCTTTTATGTCTTCTTCTGTCAACGTGTATGGAACAGCATCTGGATACATTTCTGTGATGTGGTTCATCACTTTCTGTCTGAACTGATCAACACCAATATCTTCTTTTAAGTGTGTTGAAATATTGGTTACACGACTTCTAACAGACTTACGAGCTTTGTCTTCAAATTTGAGTGGATTTACATTAAGTGCGTCAGAAATATCTTTGATTTCAGATGCATATAGCAACGTTCCATGATGTAAAACACGTTGTTTTTGCTGGTAAATATGCTCCGCATTACCAGAAAACTTTTGATCTCCAATTAAGATATCATTTCTTCCAGAAAAGTGAGCGTCAACACCTAATGTGGCTAATACATCAATAATGGGTTGATTGTACTTTTTGAAATCAACTTTGGCACCTTCATCGCCATAACCCATAATAAATGTGTAGTTGATGTTGCCAAGGTCATGAAAAACAGCACCACCACCAGTTAACCTACGAACCACTTTAATGTCTTTTTCCTTTACGCGGTCAACATTAATTTCAGCCAGTGTATTCTGATGTTTACCTACAATAATGGCATTGCTGTTTCTCCATAGCATGAAGATGTTTTCACCTGAATTTTTGAGGAAGTATTCTTCAACAGCTTGGTTAAAGTAGGGGTCGAGGCTTGGGTTATCTATACAGAGCATATTTTTCGATAATTGATCCTATAGCCGCAAATGTAGAGATATCGTTATATCTTTCTCACTCATTAATTAACAATACAAAAAAAAATGACCACGAATTTTAAACTTCTAACTACAACTATTCTGTTATCCATTATGGCCTTCATAGCTAATTCACAGGATTCCACAGTGTATAAATCTTTTAAATATAGTAAAGGTTTTTTTGTTACCGATTTTGAATATGTATTAAAAGAGCAGGATCCTTATATCTATACAGTGGAAAGGAGGGTGAATAATAATATGGGGTACAAGGAAACATATTCAATTTCAAAATTAGATCAAGATTTTAGTGAAGTAGAAAACAATAAATTCGAAGTTGAATATAATGGAAAAAAGACAAATATTTTTGACGTGATTTATTTTAATGATAAAGTTTGTGTGATATCTCTTTATGAAAATAAAAAAGATGATGTGATGACATTTCTTTTATCATCGTTTAAAATGGATGACTTTTCATCCATTGAAACAAAAGAATTATTTTCCTATGATAAAGTGAATGAAAATAAAGATGATTATTCAATTAAAAAAATCAGACATTCAATTTCACATGATTCGAGTAAAATTGGATTCTTCTTGTTAAAACCATTACTGAAGTCTAATCCGTCTGAGGTTGACGTTGTTGTTGTAGATAATGATCTTAATACTATTTCTCATGGTAGTCATACTTTGCCTAAACATGCGAGATATGATGGGTTTGAGTCATTTGAAGTTTCAAATAAAGGGAATAGCTATGCTTTGTTTAAATGTAGGCTAGCAGATTCATTGGATGTAATGTATAGCAATGCAGTATATTCCTATAATATATTTCAATTTGATGACTCTAACTTGAAAGAACATCCATTGGATTTAGGGGATTTATTTGTGAGCGATATTATTATGGGGATAAATCGCGATAATATACCAGTAGTGTTTGGTTATTATTCATTAGAAAACCATTATAAAACATCAGGATTTTTTTATTACAATATCTCTGATAATAGCGTGAAAAAAAATACTCTTTCAGATGTGTATACAACTCAACTTACAAATACGAATAGTAACTTCATTAGGTATTATAGTAGAGTAGTTTATTCCGACAGAAATAATCAAATGTATATTATCGGTCAAGCTCATGAAGTAAGAGAAGAAATTGTTGGCGATGTAAAACGTAGAGTTGATTATTATGGAGATATTATTGTTACAAAGTTAAACCACGATGGAGATGTCGAATGGACTAAAAAACTAGAAAAGAAATTTAGCTCTGATTCTAAATCAAATAAATTCATATTCCATACAGGAAAGAGTGGTTTTTACATAATATATAATCAGCAAACAAATAATATTAATGGTGCAGCTAAGTTTTTACTCGTTCCGAAATATGAAGCTAGAATTTCAAAAGTCACCACTGAGGGAGGAGTATATACTTCTATTTTAAGTGAATTAGAAGGTAAAAGTCATTACATAGACACAAATGCATCTGATGACAGTAGCGGTTCTAAAAAGTTTGTTTTTATGCGAGTGAATAACAGGAAAAGACACTTTGGTATTATTACTTTTTGATTTTTAATGGGAGCTATAATGCTCCCTTTTTTATTCCCTAAACAAAGAAACATAGCCAGTTTTAGTATCACGTAATCCGTTGTACATACAGTAATCAACAATGTAGTAGTATGTACCTGCATTCACTGGTTCTCCGTTATTTTGATTTCGACCGTCCCAACCTTCGTTCATATCATCGCTTTCGTAAATTAAAATACCCCATCGGTTAAAAATTTTAACGTTAAAGCAAGTAGCTTCTTCGATGGTGAAAAGCAAACGATCGTTAACTCCGTCTCCGTTTGGCGTAAATACGTTTGGTGTAAACATATTATCACAATCGATCACATTTAACAGAACAGGGGCATAATCACTAGAGCAAACCGTGCGTATTGATCTTACAAAGAACTCTGTTGTTTCAAGTGCAGAAGGAATGTTTAATATTTCTCCTGTGTGAATTAAGCTTCCTCCAATTTGTAAGTACCATTCTACATTACCAATAGGAGTAGAGGCGAAAAGTCTAACAGGTAATCCTGCACATATTGTAGTGTCTTTTGTAACTGGAATGATTAGATCATTTGAATCCATTTGAACAACTATGGAATCTGATTTGGCAACACATCCAAACGAATCAATTGTTGTTAATTGGTAGCTTCCTGATTCATAAACCACTATGCTTTGTCCCAGGTAATTAAAAGGACTCCAAGTGTATTGAGTCATAGTGTTTGAAGATGCAACAAGGTTTACAGAGTCGCCTTCGCAAAAATAGAGATCACCAAAAATATCTATGTCTGCAATTGTATCAGGCATGTAAACTTCAAAAGGATCGGCTACACCAGTACAGTTGTTGGTATCTGTAATTGTTAAGTAGTATTCTCCAGGGCTGGTGACTAAGTAAATAGAATCAGTATCGTTTTCAGGCATCCATAAATATTGGTCGTAACCTGAAGGGGCTATCAGCTCTAATGTATCACCGTAACAAATTACTGAATCTCCCAAATAACTAATATCAGTGTTAACCTCAACTACAGAGACTAAAAGTGAGTCGGAAACAGCATCGCATCCCGTTGAGTCAATAATGCTTAGAATATAAGTCCCGGGTTCGGATACAATTATTGTATCTGTTGTATCGCCTGTTGGAAACCAGAGATAGCTGTTCATTCCTGGTGTACCTGATAGGGTTATTGAGTCGTCATCACAAAGCAATTTGTTTTGATGTATATCGGCCACGGGGTTTGACGGTAACACTTCAATGCTTGCATATGTTACAATACCGCAAGAAGTGATTTTACAGGTGTATATCCCTGCAGAATATACCGTTTGAGAGAGTCCGCTTCCTGATAGTGGAGATTGCCATTCAATTAAACTGCTATCGTTAGAGCTTACTGAAATAGTTACAGAATCGCCATCACAGAGATAGAGGTCTCCATTTGCGAGTAATTGTGGTGTTGAATATTGCGTGAGGAGTACGGTATTAGTAACTAAAGCACAACTATCGCTATCGTTAACAACACAAAAGTATTGACCAGCTTCTGTTGCATAAATGTTGGAATCTCCTAGTATTTGTCCATTTGGACCTTCCCAATAAAAGTCTGTTCCACCACCGTTGACCTCTAATAATACCGAGTCGTTTGGACAGATTAATGTGGATGTTGTAGTTATTGTTGGTTGTGGTTTAGTAAATACTTCAATTGCATCATAAGAACTCCAATAATCGGAGCAACCAAATGAATTGGTATCAGCCACTGCTGATGCTGCTGTATAAACACCTGGTGAATAAATGGTAACGGTATCTGTTGTTAAACCCAGAACGTTATTTCCAAACCATGTATAGTTTGGAGCACCAGTAGCAATTAGTATTGCGCTATCTCCAGGACATATGTATTCACTTCCGATTATGGTTGTTGTAAACTGGGGAATATTTGGAGAAGGATCTACCTGAATATATACTTCATGAGTTAAATAATGTGTGTCGGCATCACAATTATTAGATCTAATAACCACAGCAGATATAGAGTAGGTGTCGGTTACTGTAGCGTATATATTACCATATGTATTACAACCAGTTGAAGTATTTGTTGTGGGGCTAATCGTGAGTTGGGTATTTACGCTATATGTGGTGCTTATATCCAAGCAAATAGAGACTCCTGTTGGATTAGCAACACTATCATACAAGAAAAACTGGGCAGCTTCACCTTCGCAAATGGTGTATGTATCTTGAGCACTAATTTGGAGTGAAAAAGAATCGAGCATCGGATTAATTACAACGGTAACGTCATTCATGTTAGAGCAACCATTAGAATCAGTTACTTCAATAAAATACTGACCAGTTTGGGTAACTAGAATTGTTGTGTCACTCAATCCAGTAGCAGGCAGTCCAGGGCCTGTCCAGATAAATGAATTCTGTCCTAAGTTTCCTGCAGTTAATTCTACACTATCGGGTTCACATAATTCAATGTTTGTGGGAGTAACTGCATTGATATTAATACCCTTATTGTCGCTAATAGTTGGTTCTGAAGGAGCTGGAAGATTAACTACATATATAGAATCGGATCTTGAGAAACAGCCGTCTTCAGTAGTTATAGTTACTTCATATGTTCCTGATTGAGATGCTGATAGTGATGGTAAGGTATCAAAAGGAGAGGTGCTCCATTCATATTCGTATCGGGGGCCAATATTAGGACATACATTGGTGAAGCTATTAATGTTTGATGACGAACAACTTACAACGGTATCAGGACATCCGCTTTCAATGCAAACTGGATTTTGTGGTCTTGCACATCCAGATCCAGTCCTTAAATAGTAATCGTACGGTTCTCTCGATGGATCAAAACAATTCATGATAGCGACATCAGAATTTCCAGATGTTGTAACTCCATGATACTCTCCGTAATTATTATCTGAACAGTAAGGTGAATTTCCAAGGCAAGAAGTTGAAGACCATAAGGCTAGATTAGATGAATTAAAATTCCCTGATGTTGGAATAAATAAGGTCTGTTTGAAACTGCCTGTAAAGTGGATATCTCCAGATGAATTAACAGCTATCCCATAACCGTAATCGTCTCTTTTCCCACCTATTTGTCTGCTAAACTGATGATTACCAGAAGAATTAAATTTACTTACATACACATCGTTATAGCCAACAGAGTTAAAAGTTCCTTGTCCATAGTTATCTGCATGATCTCCAAATTTACAAGTGAAATGACCTACGATATAGGAGTTACCGTTTATGTCAACTGTAATATCAGAAGAAGAAATTAAATTGTTTGAACCAGAAGCCTTAGCCCAAGTTAATCCTCCTGTTCCTGAGTATTTAGCAACAAAAACCTTATTGGAGTAGGTGTTTGTTAATACATAGTTTGGTGATCCAAAAAAAGTGAGATTACCACTGAAATCTCCCGTCAGATATACATTTCCTAACCCATCAGAAGTAATAGCATTGGCAATGTTTGATCCACCGCCACCAATAACTCTAAACCATTGTTCTTGACCAGAGCTGTTATACTTAATCAAGAATATGACATTATACATGGTATTTGTATGAAGAATATCAAAGGTTACATCTCCACTAAACTGACCGATTACGTAAACGTTATCAGCGAGATCAGTTGTTACATCAATACCTCTAACAGCAAGAGATCCGCTACCATGCTCTGTCCAAATAAATGAGCCAGAAGAATTAAGTTTAGTTGTGAAAACATCAGAATTAGCTCCTATTGCTGTTAGTGAGGTAGTTCCAAAACTAGCAGTGCCTCTAAATTCGCCAGTAACTAGTACATTACCTGTATTGTCTATGGAGATTCCACTTCCTTGATCAGATCCAGTACCACCAGCTTTTACGGCCCACAGTAAAATTCCAGCGTTATCATATTTTGCAATAAATACATCTTGGTTTCCAGAAGATGTTAACGAAACGGCTCCAAAACTTGCTGTTCCATTAAAGTAACCAGTGATGTAACTATTGCCTTGATTATCAGTTGTTATATTTATTCCTCGGTCAGAACCTGAACCACCAGCTTTTACAGCCCATTGAAAGTTGCCGTTATTGTCGGTTTTGGTTAGGAAGATATCTGTTGAACCAGATGAGTTTAAAGTGGTTGCCCCAAATGATGCACTACCAGTAAAGTATCCTGTTGTGTAGGTGTTTCCAGAGCCGTCTATGTCTATGGCGTATCCTTCATCAACGGTTAAACCACCCGCTTTTTGAATCCAATGCTGGCCAGTTGCAGTTAACGTATTAAAAAGAAAAAATAATGAAAGGATAAGCTTAATAGGAGAGCATAGAATAGGGCAGACTCTACTTAAATGGAAGGAAGGGTATTTTAAGGCTTTTAGCATATATCGGATTAGCGTTCCTAAACTTATTGACTGTCAAGGTATATAAAATACTTGATGGAGATAGGACGGATTCTAATCTGAATAAGTTGTTTTAACCAATACGAATAGTACCTCCCAAAAACTTTGGTTCAACGCCAAATTATCTCGTCACATAAGGAATACTTGAATAGTTTTTTGAAAAGTTTGATAATGGTTTTCACTAAATGGCTTTCAATTTGATTACACATATACGAAGCTCTTTAAAGGTTTCACTCTCAGGAAAAATATACGGGTTAGATTGAAGGCTACTCAAACCTTTATTTAGTCTTTCTAGAAACTTTCGGTTTGCTTCAATAGAGAATTCATGAACGATGTAGTCGGTTAGAAGATCAAGTTTATGAGTGGCAATTTGGGTAAAGCGGATTTTCATTTTTTCTTCTTACTCATTTTATCATAAACAGATGACCAATTTTCAATCTGACCATTATCAGCTTGCTCTTGAGCGAGTTTAATTTCATATTGCTGATTCTCGTCTAATTCAAGCCAAGGATCTTGTATATCCATCATAAATTGATTTACTCAAAAATAGGAAATGTAAATCGTTGATAACCCCTCATGTTAGTCATTGTTTTCATCCAAAAACACACAAACACTTGACCGTTTCCAAAATAATGTTGAAGTTTGTGTCAATGATTTCAAACAACACATACTTTATTTATTTCAATTATACTCTGCACCCGAAGGGATGATGGAATAGATTGTATGTTGCAATAAATTTTTAAAGCCCTGGTTTTACCGGGGCTTTTTTTTTGACCAAAATGAAAATAGCAATTCAAGGAATAGAAGCCTCATTTCACGAGATGGCAGCACAGCAGTACTTCGGTAATTCAATTGAAGTGGTAGAGTGTTTGACTTTTCAAAGGTTATGTGAGGCAGTGAAAAGTGGCGAAGCTGATTATGCTGTAATGGCCATTGAAAATAGCATTGCTGGTAGTTTGTTGCCGAACTACGCTTTACTCAATAAATACAATTTGTGGGTAATGGGCGAGGTGTATATCAACATTCAAATGCATTTGATGGCTTTGCCTGAAACGAGTTTAGATGAATTGCACACGGTACAATCTCACCCGATTGCTTTGCAACAATGTGCCGAGTTTTTGTGGACACTGCCACATGCACAATGGCTTGAAGTAGAAGACACGGCATTAGCTGCAAAAGATATCCGTGATGGCAATTTAAATCACACGGCAGCTTTGGCGAGTAGTTTGGCTGCTGAACGATTTGGTTTAGAAATCATCAAATCACGAGCAGAAACCAACAAGCAAAATTTCACTCGTTTTTTAGCTATTTCTAAAGAGCAGGTTGAGAATAGCAAAGCCAATAAAGCATCGTTGAGGTTACAGCTTAAACATCACCAAGGTAGTTTGGCTCAGGTGTTAAACATCTTCAACGATAACAATATCAACCTAACCAAAATTCAGTCGGTTCCTGTAATTGGGAAACCGTATGAATATGCATTTCATGTAGATGTCACCTGGGACGATTACAATCAATACCAAAAGGCAAGCGAAGCAATACAAGCAATTGCTCCTGTTTTTGAAGTAAAAGGAGAATATGAAAAAGCAACATTTAATCTGATCGAATCATGATCATACAACAGGCACAGCGCATACAGCAGGTTCAGGAGTACTACTTCTCCAAAAAGTTGGCTGAAATTCGTCAACTGAGAGCTCAAGGCAAAAACATCATTAACCTCGGAATTGGAAGTCCAGATTTGGCGCCTTCCAATACCGTTATTGATACGTTGATTGAAGGAGTGAAACAACCTCAAAATCATGCCTATCAAAGCTATCAAGGTGTGCCTGAATTTCGTGAATCTATTGCATCATACACTGCTCAAACTTATGGCGTAAAACTCGATCCATCTAAAGAGATTTTACCATTAATTGGATCAAAAGAAGGTGTAATGCACCTTATGATGGCATTCGTGAATCCGGGTGATAAAGTGCTGGTTCCCAATCCTGGTTATCCAACATATTCATCGGTTGCTCAATTGCTTGGAGCAGAGGTTCAGGCTTATGATTTAATGGAAGAAAATCAGTGGAAAATTGATTTTGAACAGTTAGAAAAATTGGATTTAGATGCTGTAAAAATCATGTGGATCAATCCATTACATATGCCAACTGGTAAAGAAATGTCGGTTGATGAAATGCAAAAACTGGTTCAATTGGCTAAAAAGCATGGTTTCTTGTTAGCAAGCGATAATCCTTACAGTTTGGTTTTGACTGAGAAGCCGCAATCTATCCTTCAGGTGGATGGGGCTAAAGAAGTAGCGGTTGAGTTAAACTCATTAAGCAAATCACACAACATGGCTGGTTGGAGATTAGGCTGGATTTCAGGTGATTCAGAATACATTCAAGCGGTTCTGCGTGTGAAAAGCAATATGGATTCGGGCATGTTTTTGCCTTTGCAATTAGCAGCCGCTGAAGCATTAAAAAATCCAGATGAATGGCACCATGAACGCAATTGTATTTATGCAAAACGCAGAAAGAAAGCGGAATCTATTTTCAGTGATCTAGATTGTGAAGTAGAGCCCAATCAAGCAGGCTTATTTGTTTGGGCTAAGGTTTCTGATGCGGTGAAAGACGTTACAACATTTGTAGATCAACTTATACATGAGGCGGGCGTGTTTATCACACCTGGATTTGTTTTCGGGAGCAATGGTTCTCGCTATTTAAGAATGTCTTTGTGTAATCCCATCGAAGTGATGGATCAAGCACACCAACAACTCAAAAAATAATGACAACAGCAATTATAGGATTAGGATTAATAGGTGGTTCATTCGCGTTGGATCTCAGACGATTGAACCTCTGTGGTGAAGTTATTGGTGTTGATTTAGATGAAGACAACGCCCAGCGAGCAATGGTTTTAGGGATTGTAGATAGATACACATCGTTAGCCAATGCCGTGCAACAAGCTGATTTGGTGGTGTTAGCAATACCGGTGAACTACTTGCCTGATGTATTGAATCAAGTTTTAAATCTGGCTGATAACAATCAGTTGGTGATTGACATGGGAAGTACTAAAAGTAATGTGTGCAAAAGGGTGAAAGATCATCCGAATCGCAAGAATTTTGTGGCTTGTCACCCCATTGCTGGGACGGAAAACTCGGGTCCTGATGCGGCATTTTCTGGATTGTACACAGGGAAAGTAAACATCATTTGTGATCGTGATTTATCAGCTGAAGATCAAGTTAAAAAAACGTTGCAATTGTTTGATGCATTGGAAATGAAGACCATATTTATGTCAAGTAATGAGCATGATAAGCACATCGCTTATGTATCACATTTGTCACACATCAGTTCGTTTGCTTTGGGTAAAACGGTTCTCGAATTGGAAGAGAATGAAAAGAACATTTTCAACATGGCTGGTAGTGGATTTGAATCTACTGTTCGTCTAGCGAAAAGTTCACCTGATATGTGGGCTCCCATTTTCGAGCAAAATGCAGAGAATCTCTCAGAAGCACTTGGAGCTTACATCGATATATTAAGTCAATTCAAGCAGATGATTGATCAGCGTGAAACTGCTGATATGCATCGGTTTATCGGTGAGGTGAATGACATCAAACGTGTATTAAACGGAATTAAACTCAACAACTAATCATGAAAATAGAACCAATAAAAAATTGGCTGCAAGACGCAGAAAAACCGCTAGTGATTAGTGGGCCTTGCAGTGCTGAGAGTGAAGATCAAGTGTTGAAAACAGCAGCTTTGTTGGCTGAAACTGAAAAGGTTGATGTGTTTCGTGCAGGAATCTGGAAACCTAGAACTCGACCAAATTCTTTTGAAGGAATTGGAGAAGATGGGTTGAAGTGGCTGCAAAAAGTACGCGAACAATACGGTTTTAAATTGGCTGTTGAGGTAGCGAATAAAAATCACGTTGAAGCTTGTTTGAAACATAGTATTGATATTCTGTGGATTGGAGCTCGCACAGCTGCGAATCCATTTTCAGTTCAAGAAATTGCTGATGCGTTGCAAGGCGTTGATATTCCTGTAATGGTAAAAAATCCGATCAATCCAGATTTGCAATTGTGGATTGGTGCATTGGAACGAATCAATCAAGCAGGAATAACCAAACTGGCAGCTATTCACCGTGGATTTTCATTGCACGAAATGTCGCCATATAGGAACGTGCCCAAATGGGAGATTCCGATTGAGTTAAAGCGTTTGTATCCAGATTTGGAAATCGTTTGCGATCCGAGTCACATAGCCGGTAAACGTGAGCTCATTCCACATCTAGCCCAAAAAGCAATGGACTTAGATATGTTTGGGTTAATGATTGAAGCACATTGTGATCCTGATAATGCATGGAGCGATAAAGCGCAACAGTTAACTCCATCAGCGTTAAAAGAATTGCTTGATCAATTGGTGGTTCGTGAAAAAGCTTCTAGTAATCAGCAGTTTACCGATCAGTTGAGTGTGTTGCGCCAGCAGATTGATTTGCTAGATGATGATATATTAGAGAAGCTTGGAAAACGTATGGAAATCGCTATTCAGATTGGAGAATACAAAAAAGCGAACAATGTAACCGTTTTACAGGTTAATAGATGGCAAGAGATATTATCCAAACGCATCGAGCAGGGGAAAGGCATGAATCTTCGCGATGTGTTTGTGAAGAAATTATTAGAAATCATCCATGAAGAATCTATACGCAGTCAAACGAACATTACCAGTAAATAGGTGATAAGTTCTAGGTAGTTTATGAAATCAAGAAACCCCGACAATTGCTTGTCGGGGTTTTCTTTTATGTGTTCAATTTCAATAGGTTACGAAATCCATTTCACGTCTTTGAAATTCGGCTTGCGCTTCTCTAAAAAGGCATTTCTACCTTCTTTTGCTTCATCAGTCATGTAAGCCAAACGAGTTGCTTCACCAGCAAAAACTTGCTGACCAACCATGCCATCATCTGTTAGGTTGAAAGCAAACTTCAACATCTTGATAGAAGTTGGTGATTTAGCCAAGATTTCTTGTCCCCACTGGAATGCAGTGTCTTCCAACTCATCGTGAGGAATAACGGCATTTACCATACCCATTTCAAAGGCTTCTTGAGCGCTATAATTTCTACCTAAGAAGAAGATTTCACGAGCGCGTTTTTGACCAACCATTTTAGCCAAATAAGCCGATCCATAACCACCATCAAAACTGGTTACATCTGCATCAGTTTGTTTGAAAATCGCATGCTCTTTACTGGCTAAAGTCATGTCGCAAACCACGTGTAAACTGTGACCGCCACCAACAGCCCATCCTGGAACTACGGCAATTACAGCTTTCGGCATGAAACGGATTAATCGTTGAACTTCTAAAATATTCAAACGAGGAACACCGTCTTCATCAACATAACCTTGATGTCCACGTGCATTTTGATCGCCACCACTACAGAATGCCCAGCCACCATCTTTTGCTGAAGGACCTTCGCCACTCAATAAAACCACACCAATAGAAGGGTCTTCACGAGCATCTAAAAATGCTTCATACAATTCAAAAACTGTTTTCGGACGAAATGCATTTCTTACTTCAGGGCGGTTAAAGGCGATACGTGCCACACCATCACATTTTTTGTACGTGATGTCTGTGTATTCTTTCACTGTTTTCCAGTTGGGTGTTTCCATAATCGATATGCTTTGAGTGCAAAGTTGACTTTTTCAAAATATCCTGAAAGGGCAAAATGGGAATTGATTTCCACAAAAAAGTCCCTTTTGGAGTCGCAAATTAACCCGAATCTTGAAAAGTTCATCCAAATGTTAATAAAACCTATCATTCCCAATCGCGCTTTAGTGGGCACTTTGGCTACTTTTACCCGTGAAAATTGCGCGCGAGTATGGCTGAAGAAGTAAACTATGATGAGAGTCACATTAAAACCCTGAGTTGGAATGAACACATTCGGTTACGACCGGGTATGTACATCGGAAAACTGGGTGATGGGACTTCATTTGATGATGGTATTTATATCCTGCTGAAAGAGGTTTTCGATAACTCCATCGATGAATTTGTGATGGGGAATGGGAAAACCATTGATGTAACCATTAAAGATGGGGTGGTTAAAGTACGCGATTATGGTCGTGGTATTCCACTCGGTAAGGTGGTTGATGTGGTTTCGAAAATCAACACGGGTGGTAAATACGATTCGGCAGCCTTTAAAAAATCGGTTGGTTTGAATGGGGTTGGTACCAAAGCGGTTAATGCTTTGAGTGGATACTTCAAAGTAGAATCTTTCCGTGATGGTCAGGTAAAAGTGGCTGAGTTCAGTGGTGGTAATCTCACCAAAGAATACGATCTGGAAGAAACATCGCAGCGCAGAGGTACACGTGTTACCTTCATTCCAGATACTGAGCTTTTCCCAAATTACACTTACCGCATGCAGTATGTGGAGGAGATGTTGTGGAACTACGCGTATCTGAATCGTGGTTTGACCATCAACTTCAACGGTGAAAAAATTCAGTCTGAGAATGGTCTTCGCGATTTACTAAAACAAAAACTTACCAATGATCCTCTTTGTGATATTATCCACATTGAGGGTGAAGATATTGAAGTAGCCATTACGGTTACGCAGGCTTATGGCGATGATTATTATTCGTTTGTAAACGGACAGTATACCACGCAAGGTGGTACACACCAAAATGCTTTTCGTGAGGCTTATGTGAAAACCATTCGCGACCACTACAACAAGAACTTTGAGGTAAATGACATCCGCTCAGGATTTGTTGGTGCCATCAGTATCAAGGTGATGAATCCTGTATTCGAATCGCAAACCAAAACCAAGTTGGGTTCGAATGATGTGGACGAAGATGGACCATCGATCCGTTCATTCGTGATGGATTTCATGACCACCAAGTTGGATAACTTCTTGCACCGTCATCCTGAAATTGCTGATGCTATTTTAAAACGTATTCAGCAAGCTGAACGAGAGCGAAAAGACTTGGCTGGAATTAAGAAATTGGCCAAAGACCGAGCTAAGAAAGCCAGCTTACACAACAAGAAACTTCGCGATTGTAGAGCGCACTTGAATGATGCTAAGGGAGATCGAAAACAAGAAACAACCTTGTTTATTACCGAGGGTGATTCAGCATCTGGTTCAATCACCAAAGCGCGTGATGTAAATACTCAAGCCGTATTCAGCTTGAAAGGGAAACCGTTGAATTCATTCGGTTTGACCAAAAAAGTGGTTTACGAAAACGAAGAGTTTAACCTGTTGCAATCTGCTTTAAACATTGAAGATGGTTTAGAAGGATTGAGGTACAACAAAGTAGTGTTGGCAACTGATGCCGATGTGGATGGTATGCACATTCGCTTGTTGTTGATTACATTCTTCTTGCAGTTCTTCCCCGATTTGGTGAAGCGCGGACATTTATATGTATTGGAAACACCATTGTTCCGTGTGCGTAACAAACAGAAAACATTCTATTGCTACAGCGATGAGGAACGCCAAAATGCAATAGCCGAGTTAAAGGGTAAACCTGAGATCACTCGATTTAAAGGTTTGGGTGAGATTTCTCCCGATGAGTTTAGAAACTTCATTGGAGAAGGTATTCGTCTAGAGCCAGTTGTAGTTGGTAAAGACACACCAATTGCCAAGTTGATGGAATTCTACATGGGGAAAAATACACCTGATCGTCAGAAGTTTATCATCAATAATTTGAAAGTAGAAAAAGACCTAGAAGAAGAATTAGCTGAAGCTAAATAAACCATCTAACCATGAAGAAAACACTTATAGCTTTTTTGTCAGTTGTAATATCCATTAATGTGAATGCACAAAAGTATTCGCAGTCTTATAAAAAAGGAGATACTACAATTTATTACATGAATTCTGAGAAAGAGGTTATTGATAATAATCTGGTAGCATCGTATATTAGGAAAACGGTAAAAGTGTCTGATAACCAGTTTTTAATAGAGGAGTTCTATTCTGATGGTAAATTACATCAGCATTTTATATCTAATCAACACGATCCAGTGTTTTTAATACATGACTATTTTGGAGAGCATTATGTACTAAATACAAATGGTGATACTACTTTATCAGAATTTTACACTGAATTTGGAAAACTTAATGGGTATAAATACTCGATGGCCAAAGATGGTTCGTATTCTTATTTTGAGTACGATAATGGTGAGCAAATTTCATCTAGTGAATACAACTTTAATGGACAATTGATTGAAGAGGTTATTAACAATGCCGATGGAACAACAACTTCTAAGAGGTATAATTTAGACGGTTCTTTGGCAGCTGTAATTAGTGATCAAGATGGTGATTACTATACCAAAAATGAAAGTGGAATAATCCTTAAAAAGGAATCGATAAAGGATAATAAGTATCATGGTGAGGTCATAGAATATTATCCCAATGGTAAAATAAAAGAGCGCAAGTATTACAATCGTGGTTTATCCAATGGGAGTTGGCTGTATTATGATACTAATGGTAATGTTGTTAAGCAAGTTCAGTACATGGCTAATACTGGAGTATTAGACTATTATACCATTTATCAAGATAGAAAACCCATTTATAAGTATACAGAAGGTAGGTTGGGTGGAGAAATCCAATTTATGGTTTATGATACAAATGAAGTCTTGAGGTATGAAAGAAAAACTTCAAACAACATAACTACAGTAAATTATTTTGATAGAAATGGGGAAGCTCTAACTGAATTACAAATTCAAGTATCTCCTCAATTGTTGAGTAAAGTCGAAAAGAATCTTCGTAAACTGGATTACGATAAAGATAAACGTGTCTCAAGAGGGGTAACTACAATTGAGTTTGAATTAGATAAAGCAGGTGTGGTTAAAAATTCGAGAGTTATTGATTCGGGTAACGATTATGCTGATAGTATCTTATTAAGTTATGTTCAGACTTTACAATTCAATGGTGGACATTATTTTGGAAAGTCTTGTGAATTTGGAAATGCCATCAAGTTCACTTTCACAAATGACGGATTTATTAGATATAAGTTGGGGAAGTTTTATCCTCTGGGTGTTAATTTGTTTGGTGTTGATGGTATTGGAGATAATCAAAAACAAGCTCTTGAACTTAACCCATTTCCAAATGGCGGAAAAATGAAACTAAATCAAGATTTTAATATAGATTTTGACCTATTTCAAGATGCTATGGATTTTAAAATGGGTGGTACAGGAGTTATTGGCTTCCAAGTTCATAAATCTGGTATTAGATATCATTTTAGAGTAGTAAAACCTGATCATCCAATATTAGACATTGCATTTGTAAAGAATGCTCAAAAATTGAAGTATCAATGGTATCCTGGTATTGAGTCAGGTGAATTGGCTGATAAGGAGTACGTATATATTACAGGCGTGAGTTTTAAATAGAGTATGAGCGAAGAAAATATACCAAACGAAGAAGAAAGAGACGAAGAATTAGAACAAACCGCCCGTGAAGCCGGTGAGCTCGATAGAGTGATTCAGGTTTCGGGGATGTATGAAGACTGGTTCCTCGATTATGCTTCTTACGTAATTCTAGAACGTGCCGTTCCGCATGTGAATGACGGACTAAAACCAGTTCAGCGCAGGATTTTACACAGTATGCGCGAGTTGGAAGATGGTCGTTACAACAAGGTTGCGAACGTAGTTGGTAACACCATGAAATATCACCCACATGGTGATGCGTCAATTGGTGATGCCATGGTTCAATTGGGGCAAAAAGAACTCTTAATTGACACACAAGGTAACTGGGGTAATATATACACCGGTGATGGTGCAGCAGCCTCACGTTATATTGAAGCACGTTTAACCAAATTTGCTCTGGAGGTTGTCTTCAATCCAAAAACAACCAATTGGCAAAATTCATACGATGGTAGAAACAAAGAGCCAATAACGCTACCTGTGAAATTCCCACTTTTACTCGCTCAGGGTGTGGAAGGTATCGCAGTAGGTATGGCATGTAAAATTCTACCGCACAATTTCAACGAATTAATTGATTGCAGCATCAAGCATTTGCAAGGCAAGCGCTTTGTTTTACTTCCTGATTTTTTAACAGGGGGAATGATGGATGCAACCAACTACAACGATGGACTTCGTGGTGGTAAAGTTCGTGTTCGTGCACGCATCGAGATTGACGATAAAAAGACGCTTCGTATTACAGAAATTCCGTTTGGAACAACTACATCTTCACTGATTGATTCGGTTTTGAAAGCCAATGATAAAGGCAAAATCAAAATCCGTAAAATCGAAGATAACACCGCTGAAAACGTTGAGATTTTAGTTCACCTTCCAGGTGGTGTTTCACCAGATAAAATGGTTGATGCATTGTATGCTTTCACCGATTGTGAAGTATCTGTATCGCCTAACTCTGCTGTAATTGATGAAGACAAGCCACACTTTATGGGTGTGAACGACATGCTCAAACACTCAACTGATCAAACAGTAGAGTTACTCAAGTTAGAGTTGCTGATTGAATTGGGTGAGTTGCAAGAGAAGTGGCATTTTTCATCGCTCGAGAAAATCTTTATCGAGAATAAAATTTACATCGAGTTTGATGGCAAAACGTATGACGAAGCCAAAGTGGTTACCCGTCAGTTGTTGGAACCCCATATCAAACATTTGGTGCGAGATGTAACGGAAGAAGACATTGAGAAATTGATGGAAATCCGTATGCGTAGAATCACCAAGCACGATGCTGATAAAGCCGATTCGTACATTGCTTCATTGGAAGATGAAATTGCGCGTGTTAAAGATCATCTAGATCATTTGATTGAGTTCGCGATTGACTATTTCAAAAAGCTGAAAGATAAATACGGCAAAGGAAGAGAGCGCAAAACTGAAATCCGTCCGTTCGAGAACATTGAGGCGTCTAAAGTAGCCGTTGCAAACGTGAAGCTTTATGCCAATTACAAAGAAGGTTTTGTTGGTCACGGTTTAAAGCGTGGTGAAGGCGAATTTATTTGCGATTGCTCTGATTTAGATGATGTAATCTGCTTGCGCAGCGATGGTAAATTGGTGGTAACGCGCATTGATGATAAAACCTTTGTGGGTAAAGATTTGCTTCACGTTGGTATCTGGAAAAAAGGCGACAGTAGAACCATTTACAACTTGATTTATCAAGATGGTGCTTCAGGACCAATTCGTGCGAAACGTTTTGCCGTAACAAGTATTACTCGCGATCGTGAATACGATTTAACAAAAGGAACAGCCAAATCGAAGGTGCTTTACTTAACAGTAAACCCGAATGGTGAAGCTGAGGTAGTAACTGTTTTACATCGCAACACAGGTAAAATCCGCAAGCTGAAATTCGATTTCGATTTCAGTGAATTAGATATTAAAGGTCGTGGAGCTGGTGGAAACATAGTTACCAAGCATGCGGTCAATAAAATCCAGTTGAAAGAACAAGGTGTGTCTACTTTGGCTGCTCGTAAAATCTGGTTCGAAGAGGTGGTGAAACGCCTCAATACCGATGGAAGAGGAGAGTTTTTAGGAAACTTCAAAGGCGAAGATAAAATCTTGCAAATCACACAAAGTGGTGAATACAAGTTGACTAGCTTTGATCTTTCAACCAAGTTTGAGGACGATTACATCATCCTTGAAAAATGGAAACGAGATAAACCAATCACAGCTATTTACTGGGATGGTGAGAAAGATCAATATACGGTTAAGCGTTTCTTGGTTGAAGACACCGATAAGAAGGTGAACTTCTTAAACGAGCATCCTGAAACTCAATTGGAATTGGTTACAGCCGATTGGCGTCCGGTAATCAACATTTCATTTGACAAGCGAAGCAACGATCGCGAAGATGAAGAAATCAATTTGGAAGACTTCATCTCGGTGAAAGGATTGGCAGCCAAAGGAAATCGTTTAACACCTTACAAGGTGAAAAACATCGACTTCAAAGAGCCGCTTCCATACGAAGAAGAGGAGGAGGAAGAACCAAAACCTGGAGCTCCGGAATTGCCGTCTTCCAACGGAAGAAAAGAGCATTTAGATGATGACGATGAAAGTCAGATAACGTTGGAGTTTTAAAACTTGAATATATTTAAAAGCCTTTGAATCATTGATTTGAAGGCTTTTTTATTTGTAACATACTAGCACGATGAGGTACATTTCTTACCAAATAGATTTATATATTCTATATGAATGTCTTCATAGAATTCAGATCGATCATTTTTCTCTTTTTCGCCTCTTAGTTTCATAACGTTATTGTAGAAGTACACCAATTCAGAATTAATTATACATGTTTTTAGATTGTCCTTTAAATATAGGGTTATGATTATTTGGTTCATGTTATCTTTAAATTCAACATGACCATAATCTTGTAACAGCTCAAAAAAATGTACCAGTAAATCGTGTTCCTCCTGATTCTTAATAAATGGGATATTGCTAGATTGAGTATTTTCTATCATAATTAGAATTATTTATATATCGCAAATGTATATAAAATAAAATAATTAAATATAAAACACGATTAAATTAATTAATGATTATTAGTCTATTTTTGAGATTTATCTCCAAAACAAGTTGACATATTATAGTTTTCTATTCTGCTGCTTGGCAGAAACTAGAAAAACTTTATGGCAACTGGTATTCACTGAATATCTTGATGAAGACTATACTAATAACATCTACACACATGACAACAAAACTTACATATCAAATCTTAACCAACTGCATCGCATTAGTGTGGTTAGTAAATGGCTTGTTTTGTAAGGTTTTAAATTTTGTTCCTCGACATGAGGAAATCGTTTCTCAGATTTTAGGAGAACAATACAGTAGAGAGCATACATTTTTTATCGGTATTGGTGAGGTAATGATTTCGGTTTGGATATGGTCTCAATATAAAATCAAAGAAAATACCTATTTGCAACTCGCCTTAGTTGGGTTGATGAATCTAATAGAGTTTACTCTTGTTCCTGATTTATTACTTTGGGGGAGATTTAATTTACTCTTTGCAATCCTATTTATGTTTTCGGTTTATTACCGCTACAGAATTTCCCTTAAAATCGAATTATGAGCAACCTCAAAAACCACCTGTTTGCAGTTGAAGCTTTCTTCAAAAGCTCGGTAGTATTGGCTTTTGCTGTGCCAAAAGAAGAATTGGAAGCATACATTCCTCCATGTTTGGAATTAGATACTTATCAAGATAAATGGGCATTTGTAGCTCTGGCCACAGTTCAAACCACCAACTTAAGACCGAAAGGATTTCCAAGCTTTTTGGGTAACGATTTCTTTTTAATTGGTATTCGTGTATTTGTAAGGTATAAGGATATAAAAGGAAGGAGTTTAAGGGGGCTTTATATTCTTAAATCCATCACCAATAAAAAGAAGATGGAATTTTTAGGTAATATTTTCACACACTACAACTACTCAACAACAGATATCGGTAAGTTTTATAAGGGCGATATTAGAACGCTGTATTCCAAAAAATCGAAGTTCAGCATAACCATTAATGATGGTGCTGATGAACCTGATTTACCTGTTGGTTCTCCATTTGAAACATGGAAAGAGGCTAAGAAATTCTCGGGTCCATTGCCATTCACTTATACCTATAATGAAAAAGATAAATCGGTGTTAATCATAGAAGGTGTAAGGAAAAATTGGAAACCGATTCCGCTGGAAATAGCAGATTATGAGTTTTCATTTCTGAGTGATTTGAATATTACAAATGCAGTACTAGCCAATGCTTTTGAAGTAAAAGAAGTTCCATATTATTGGAAAAAAGGTAGATTAGAACGATGGGGTTAACAAGAGGGAATTATGAAGGAGTTCGGAATATTTTTCTGTTTAATAAACACTTCTATATTGCTGGGGTAACAACAAGCCTTCTGCTATTTGTTTTATCCTTCTTGTCAGAAGGTGGAGTTCAGCTATTGCTTTTAGTTGCCACTATTGTAGCTCTTTACACAGTATTTAGTTCGATAGCTGTTTCTCACTATGTTTATGATAAGTCTGATTTATATTCCCAACAATGGTTACCAGATTTAAATCACCAAAAAGTACTGATTATCAATGCTGGCTTTGATGAAGTGAGTCATAACATTCAAGCTAAGTTTCCTGCCTGTGAAATTACAGTAGCTGATTTTTACAATTCAACAAAACACACAGAACGATCTATTAAATTGGCGAGGGAGATGTATCCTTCTACTCAAGAAGTTGTTAGCGTTCAAACAACTGAGCTTCCTTTCGAGGCAGATGAATTTGATTGTGTTATCTCATTTTTAGCTGCTCATGAAATTAGAAATGATAAAGAACGGGTTCAATTCTTCAAGGAAATTAACAGAGTAATAAATCATGGGGGACAAGTATTCATTACTGAACACCTGAGAGATGGAATTAACTTTTTGGCTTACTCATTAGGTGTATTCCATTTTATCGCTAAATCGAAATGGCTGCACACTTTTAAATCATCAGGTTTTCAAGTAATTAATCAACTAAAAGTGACTTCATTTATAACCACATTTATTCTTCAAAATGATTGAAACTCACATTCAGATAATTGGCTTTTTGTTTACGATACTAGCTTTGGTTCACGTTATTTTCCCTAGATATTTTAGTTGGAAAGTAGAGTTAGCTCCATTGAGTTTGATTAACAGACAGATGTTTCAAATACACACGTTGTTCGTTGCACTTACAGTTTTTCTAATGGGGTTGCTGTGTATATTATATTCTGAGGAATTAACCCATAATGAGTTAGGTAAACCGATCTTATTTGGTTTTGCAGTGTTTTGGTCGCTTCGATTTGTGATTCAGTTCTTTGGGTATTCAAGTAAGCTATGGAGGGGTAAGAAGTTTGAAACTGTAGTTCATATTGTATTTAGTGGCTTTTGGATATATACAACTGTTGTGTTTTGGATGGCTTTTTTGAAGTTCTATTAAATCTAGGATATTCGCTTGCCATAAAGAAATTCTAATTCAGCAAGCTGAAAGTACTTCTATAATATGTCAAGCTGCTTTTTGTAATATGCTCAATGCAAGTTGACATATTATAGTTTTCTATTCTGCTGCTAGGCAGAAACTAGAATAACTTTATGGCAACTGGGTTAACTAGGAGTTCCTTATTGTAAAACCTTTAATATTCTATTTGATGTAACTTTACCTAATGTCTAAAGGCACTACCAGCTATAGAATAAAAGATGAAAATGCACCTTATTACTTGACCTGTGCTACAGTAAATTGGATTAATGCCTTTGCTACTCAAAAATGCAAAGAGGTTTTTGTAGATAGCTTAGAGTTCTGCATTAAAAATAAAGGTCTTCGAGTATTTGGTTGGGTTTTAATGGATAATCATTTCCATATGATAGCTATGGCTAAAGATGGCTATCAATTATCAGGAATTATAAGAGACTTCAAAAAACATGTAACTAAGGAGTTGATCAAAGTCTTTACAGAGAACAACGTAAATCAGAACATGGCTATGATTGAAGAGATGTTAAATGCAGGGATGCAGAATAGTAAAAAGCAAATTCATCAATTATGGCAGAATGATAATCGCCCGATTTATATGTATAAGTCGGAAACTATTAACCAAAAGTTGAAGTACATACACTATAATCCTGTAAAGGCAGGTATTGTCCAGTATCCAGAGGAATATGAGTATAGTAGTGCACGTAATTATGCAGGATTAGATGGGTTAATAGAAATAGAGTTTGTGTAATAGTATTACTTAATAATTCGCTTGCCATAAAGAAGTTCTAATTCAGCAAGCTGAAAGTATTTCTATAATATGTCAAGCTGCTTTTGGAGGGGAAAGAAGTTTGAAACTGTAGTTCATATTGTATTTAGTGGCTTTTGGAT
>MDTF01018629.1_pt1 | contig 36670 bp, 34 predicted proteins | sample 811191 | NCBI WGS metagenome assembly MDTF01 (sample SAMN05326649, study PRJNA326480) | marine metagenome | isolation source: seawater | place: Southern Ocean | collected 2011 | reverse complement strand
TTATAAAAAACATCATATGTGTACTCATTATTTTCAATAACTAGAGCTATTTTTTTTGGGAATTGTTTTGATTTTTTTTAATAGTATTAAATAAATCCATCTAATTTTTTTTCAAGGTGTCTATATATTTTTTCAGTTTTTTTCATATCAAATTTCATGTTATTTTTTAGATTTTTAAAACTCAACCAAAGATTTTTTAATTCTATCTTTTTATTATTTTGAAATGCATAAAGCATACTCATTGTATGTTTACTACTTTTTAATGTTTGAGTTATTCGAGAATTTGGAGATTGATAGATATTGATATCATTTATTTTCAATATTTTGTCACCTTCCATTAATATTTCTAAAATTTCTTTTTTTGCTTTTAGGTTTTTATTAAGCTCAAAATTACTCTGATTATATTTTAACGCTATCATGTTAAAAGCTAACGAATTTATTGATTTAATAAATATTTCTGAAAAAATATTTTTTACTTTAGGTGATAATGTAATTTTTTTTATGTCTTTTCTTAAGCTATCAACTTGTAATGATCTTTCTTTAAAAGCCTCTTTTATAGGAAAACCTCTCTGAATATGATTTATTATCACATTCCCTGGTTTTTCAATTTTACCTGACAGCCACATAGTCATTCCTACTAGATTTTTCTTTTTTATATTTTTTTTAAAGATTGGACTTATTTTCTTTTCAATTTTTTTTTGCAATTTTGAGTTTAAACACCTTTGCCACCAAAAAGGTATTGAAGTACATGGCGTTATAATAAGTGTTTTTTTTCCTATGAAGTTGTCAATATGAATAAAGATTTTTTTTAAATTCTCATTAATTTTTGTAGTTATAAATATATTGTCAAATTTTCTGATATTTATTTTTTTTAAATTATTAATTACTTGAAATTCTTTTCCATTCTCAAGAAAAAAATTTTTTTTTAAAAATGAATTATTATAGATCTTTACTCTTAACCCATTAGATTTAATATATTTAAAATTTTTACCTCTAGATAAAAAGTAAATATTATGTCCTGATTTTACAAGGCATACAGCAAGAAAAGAACCAATGGCACCACCACCATAAATTAGGGTATTTTTTTTCATCTTACAAAAAAATTCTTTGCCACTTCTTTTTGATTGAAGAAAAATGTATTTTATCGAGGATCGATACAATGTCTAAATTATTTTTTGCATTTAGTAATATTGGGGCATCAACTTTTTTATTTTTGTATAAACGATGTATCTGTTCGTAAATATTTATAAAGGCATCTAAAAAACCACTTGGATGGCCAGGGCTATATGTAAAAAATTTACTATTTTTTAAATATTTAGTCTTTTTAGTTGCTCTATTAATTATAGATGCATCTCCATGATTGTTTGAAAATAGTAATTCTTCAGGTTTTGCATGTGTCCATTCTATACTTCCTTTTGATCCAAATATTTTAATAGATATATCATTTGTTTTTCCAGTAGAATTTTTAGAATACCAAAACTGTCCAGCAAATTTTTTAAACTTTAACCATGTGTAGGCATTTTCAACATAATTTTTGTTTTTATTCTCAAAACTATTTACCATCAATGGAAGTTGATCAAAAATATAAATTACTAAGGACAATAAATGGCTAGCTAAATCCAAGTGTAAATTTGGTATGGATTTATCTTCAGTTCTCCATTTTTTTATTTTAGAATTTTTTAATGTAGAGGCTTGTTGAGGCATTTCTAAAATAAAGTTATTAATAGTGCCGATCTTATTTAGTAGAGGTTTAATCTCCATAATTGCAGGGTACCCTAAGTAATTATATGTACATACAAAAAATATTTTTTTTCTCTTTATAAATTTATAGATTCCTTGTGCTTTTTTACAATCTCCTTCAAAAGGTTTCTCAGCAATTATTCCAATATTTTTTGATGCCAAATGACGATAAATAATATGTCTATTGTTAGGTGGAGTAAGCACTAAGGCTAAATCAATGTTGTGAACTTCATGAGAAATTAATTTTTTTAAATCGTTATAAATTTTTTTTTTGGGTAGTGAATAAAATTGAGAATTTTTTAAATTTTTGTTTTTTTTTTTACTGAAACATCCACAAGTAATTTCATATTTGCCTGTTGAAAGAATACTTCTTAGGTGTGTCTTGGCAATTGTGGAGTCATAACCACCACCAATTATAGCAAGTTTAATTTTTTCTTTTGACTTTAGTTTGTGAGTTATATTTTGGACCATTTACAGTAAGCCATTTATTTTTTTTTGTAATTTTAACAGAAAATTGATAAAATTTTTTATAATCGATTATATATACCATTGATTTACCAAGTTCTGAAAAAGAATACAAATTTTGCTTTATTGCACTAAAACCAACTCTATAACCATTTGGTAAAGTTTCCTTTCTTAATTCTCGAGCAAAATATGTCCATTTAATTTTTTTTTCTTTCTTATTCATTTCTAGAGTACCAGTGAAAGTTTTATTAAATCTAAAAGGCACCTTATTTTGCCAATCGAGGTAATGCATGAATGGTATCCAATTATAACCCAAGCCAATATGGCAACATTTAAGTTTTTTTATTTTAAATAATCTTTCAAGAGCACAGTTTTTGCCAAAGGAATTGTTAGATATTTTTAAAAGAACATCTTTTACATCAGGACCAAAGCCAGCAATAGACATCATTGGATCAAATGATCTAGTTATACTCTTTTGATTTAAAAAAAAATTTGGAAAATAACCTATATCTGCTTTTGTTTTTTTTGGATTAAACTTTTTTTTTGTTTTTGTAAAAGTATAAGAGTAAGTTGGAACAAAAATATTTCCATTTTTGCCTATTATTTTTTTTATTGAATTTAATAACCACCTACTGGCAGTAAGAGTATGGTTTTTATTTTTAGAATTTGGCACTCCCAACATTCCCAAACTTGTTGTTAAAAAAACTGATTCATTTTTTTTTAAACCTAATTTTAATAATACTTTTTCAATATCTAGACGGTCATAGTGATATTTATTTTTATTCATTTTAAAGTCAAAATTTTTGAATAAGGAGAATAATTTATAGAAATTTTAATAATAATATACAATAAAAATTAAATATATTTATAGTTAGTTTGTCAATTAAATAATATTAATAAACTAATGAAAAAACTTGTTTTACTTCAATCAAGATCATCATCAAAAAGGTTACCCTTTAAAGCTCTACTCAAAATTAAAAATTTGCCTTTGGTAAATTTTATTTATGAAAGAATAAAATCTAAATATTATAAAACTGTAGTTTTAACATCGAATGATAAAACTGACGATTACCTTTCTTGGTTATTAAAAGAAAATAAAATTAATTACTATAGAGGTTCATTAAATAACGTAAAAAAAAGATTTTTAGATTATACAAAAAAAAATAATGATAAAGATATTATAGTACGTGTTACAGCTGACAATATATTTGTTGATAGTAAGATTATTAATAAATCAATTAATCAATTAATTAAAAGAAAAAAAGATTATCTTTACACGAATCCCAAACTAACGGGCCTTCCCAATGGAATTTCTGTTGAAGTATTTAGACTAAAAGTTTTAAGAGAAAATAAAGATCAATCAAAATTAAATCGTGAACATGTAACAAATAATTTTGAAAAAAATTTAGAAAACATTGTTTATTATAAAAAATTAATAAATAAGTGGAAAAATGTTGATTGTACTATTGATTATTTGAATCAATATATAAATTTAAAAGAAGCTTTTAAAAAAAACAAGATAAATCTTTTTGATAGTTGGGAAAAAGTAGTTGAGAAGATATCACACTATAAAAAAGATAAATATATTAATTACAAAAAAATTACCCTTAAAACATTAAAACAAAAACAAATTAATAGATCAATTAAGGTTAAAATTTGTAAATTAAAAAATGAAACATGGAATTATGGAATTAAATCACAACTAGATTTTTTTGATAAAAACTCTCGTATTTCGGACATGCATAATCTTATGTTTCTTGATGATGAACTTATAGGATATACTGCATTAAAAAAAAATTTTTTAATTCATAAAATTAATAATAAATTTAGAAAGAAATATACCTTCTTACACTTTGATTCATTTATAATTAAACAAAAATATAGAGGTTTTAATTATGGTCAAATATTAATGTCCTATAATAATAATAAAATTATAAACTTAAATTTACCATCTTTTTTAATCTGTAATAATCAACTTAAGTCTTTTTATTCAGCACACTTATGGAAATTATCATCAAAATCAAAATATGAAATTAATAAAAAAAATACTAAATTAAATTTAATGCTTTTTTATCCTGCAAAAAATTTTTTAGATTATATGAAAAAACCCAAATCAAAATTATTTATTAATCTTTTTAGATAAATGAGTACTTTTTAAATTTATTCCACTATTTAAATTCCTTTTTAAATATTTTCCTAATATTTTGTTTATGTCTTTCGGCTTATAATACCCAGATGGTCTTCTTATTTCTAAATCATCCATCTTTACAATTTGATTTTTTTTTGTATTTTTTTTTAAATAAATGCTTTTATTTGCAATTTTTTTAATTTTAAGTTCTTTATGTCTGGGATTAATTTTCCCATCACCAAGCATTAGCTTAAAGTTTTTAGCAAAATTACATATAGTTCTTAAATCATTTTCATCTGCAGATAGCACATGATCAGGACCAGGAAAATTTTTATCAAGGGTAAAATGCTTTTCAATGAATTTTGCACCATTTTTAATAGCATGTATTGTGGCCTCAACACCAATAGAGTGATCTGAAAAACCAACATCTTTTTTGAAAGTTTTTGATAATGTTTCCATTCTTTTAAGGTTTATATCTTTTAAATCGCATGGATATAATGAAACGCAGTGAAGCAATATTGTCTTTTTATTTTTTAATAATGTAAGTGCTTCTGTAATTTCATTTTTATTAGACATTCCTGTTGAAAGAATTACAGGTTTTGCAACTTTTAAAGTTTCTTTTAATAAGATAGAATCTGTAAGATCAGATGAAGCAATTTTAATATATTTATATTTAATTTTTTTTAATTTATTTAAACTGTCTATATCAAACACACTAAAGATTAAGTCTATTCCAATTTTTTTTGTTAAATTTTCTATTAATTTAATATTAGAATCTGATATTTCTAATTTTTTCCAGAATTGGTATAAGGTCACTTTCTTTTTTTTACTTAAAAAAAAAAATTTTTCTTTTGAATTCATATTTCCCAAAGTTGATGCTTTAAAAATTTGAAACTTTACAGCATCAGCACCTGCTCTTTTTGCAGAAAGAATTAATTTTTTTATTAGATTTGTTTTGCCTTGAAAATTAATTCCAATTTCTGCAATTATATATGGTTTTTTCATTGTATTTATAAATTATTATACTATTTATAAGATATGAAACAAAAAATTATTAAGCAAATAGAAAATGTTAGAAAAAAAAATAATGTAAATTGGATGGATATTTTAAGAGTAGCTTTTAAATATGCACCTAAAGAAGCAGCTACAATTATGAAAAGAATTAATACAGCTGACAAAAAAGTTTCAAGTCTAGTAAATAAATTGGCAAAATAAAATATCTAAACTGTAGTTAATGAAGACTAAAATTTTCTCTCATGGAAGACAATTTGTTGACCAAAAAGATATTAAAGAAGTTGTAAATTCTTTAAATAGCTCTTTTTTAACAAATGGACCGTATGTCAAAAAATTTGAAGAGGCCTGTAAAAAAAAATTAAATTCAAAATACGCTTTCTCATGTAATAGTGGCACATCTTCAATAATGTTGGCTTTTTTAGCTGCAGATCTCAAAGAAAATGACTCAATTATAATGCCAGCAATAAATTTTATTGCCTCAGCAAATATTGCAAGAAATCTGAAAGCAAAAGTCTATTTTGCAGACATAGACTATAACACAGGACAAATGACACCTAAAAATGTTGTTGACTGCATGAAGCTTAATAAAATTAAAAAAGTTAAGTTAATATTAACAATGTATCTAGGTGGATATCCTAGAAATATTAATGAATTTTATAATTTAAAAAAAAAATTAAAATGTATTTTAATTGAAGATGCGTGTCATGCTTTTGGAGGTGAATATAAACACAATAACAAAACCTATAAAATAGGGTCTTGTAAGCATAGTGATATTTCAACATTTTCATTTCATCCATTAAAAACCATCACAACAGGAGAGGGTGGCTTAATAACCACAAACTCAAAAATTTTTGCAAAAAAAATTAGCTTATATAGATCACATGGCATGGTTAGAAAAAATAGTCATTGGAAGTATAACGTAATGCTTAATGGATATAATTATAGACTAAGTGATATAAATTCAGCTTTAGGATATTCTCAAATTAAAAAAATAGATGAATTCATTAACTGGAGAAAAAAAATATTTGAATTATATAAAAAAGAATTTAAAGACTTAAAATTTTTAAAAATTATAGACAAAACTCAACATACCAATCCTGCTTTTCACTTAATGATCATTCTTGTTGATTTTTCAAAATTAAAAATTAACAAAGATGAGCTCTTTCGAATATTAATGAAAAATAACATTTACTGTCAATTTCATTACATACCAATTTTTAAATTTAAAGCATTTAGAAATAAAAAAGAACAAAGTTATCCAAATACAAAAAAATATTTTATGAATGCAGTTAGTATTCCAATATATTATAAACTAAAATTGAACGATGTTAGAGATATAGCAAATATAATAAAAAAAAATCTATCTAATAATCTTAAAGTTAAGATATAACTTCATCAATAATTTTATTTAAGCTTATTTTTGCCTTAAAATTCAAAAGTTTTTTAGCTTTTAAAGTATCTGGGATTCTAAAGTAAACCTCTCTTTTTGCACTACGGTCAGATTTATCAAAACTTATTTTTTTAATTTTAATAATTTTTCCAGATTTTTTTATCATTCTCTTAGCTAGGTCAATCATCTTAATTGGCTCAGAGTTATTACCAACATTAAATGTTTCATTGTTTACACGCCCATAAAGCACTTTTTTAATAGCTGAGGCAGCATCACTTACATGGCAAAATGATCTTATTTGTGATCCATTTCCATATATTGAAATTTCACCCCCACTTTTAATTTGTCTGGCAAATTTTGTAATTACAAAGTCTTCTTTTTGATTTTTTCCACAAACATTAAAAAATCTTAATATATTAAATTTTATACCATGTAGTTTACAATAAGATTTAATTAATTCCTCACCTACAATTTTACTGTTAGCATATAGCGACTTTGGGTAAGGTAAAAAATTCTCTTTAACCCTTTTTTTATATTTATCACCATAAATTTCTGACGAGGATGAAAAAATTATCTTATTTACTTTAGAATCTCTAATTGAATCTAGTATATTAAAAGTACCCTTAATATTAACATCTAAAACTTCTTTAGGGTTTTTTTCTGTTTTTTCTACACCAAGAGCTGCAGCTAAATGTATAATAATGTTGATTTTATTATTTTTTATTATTGTTTTAAAATTTTTGTTTAGAATACTTCCTTTAATAAATTTATGCTTTTTATTTTTTTTTATTTTTTTTAAATCAAATATAAAAATTTTGTCTTTTTTTGGTATTATTTTTAATAATTCTGTGCCTAAAAATCCTGACCCTCCAGTTATCAATATGTTCATATAGATTTTACAGTAATATAATCTTTTTATTTTGCTTTAAGTGAGTTTTATAAACATTTCGGGTATCAAATATCAACTTTGAGTTTTTTTCAATAAATTGATAATCGACATTATCATGGTCAGTTAAGATTAGAACAAAATCTATTTGTTTCAAAAAAACTTTATTTATTTTTTTTTGGTCAATCAATTTATAGTCTTTAGATGCTGGTAGTCTTTTAGGTAAATTAGAGTCACAAACATAAATTTGTTTTGAAATTTTTTTATTTATAAGCTTCATAACCTCAACAGCTGGTGACATTCTTAGGTCATCTGAATTTTTTTTATATGTTTGTCCAAGTAACAAACATTTGAGTTTTGATAGATTTTTATTTTGAAAATAATCAATAAGTTGATCTACAATATTTGTTGGCCTCGATTCATTAATTTCTCCTGCTAATTTTATAAACCTTGTTCTTGCACCAAGTTGATTTGCTTTCCATGAAAGAAAATAAGGATCAACAGGAATACAATGTCCTCCAACTCCTGGGCCTGGGTAAAAAGCATGGAATCCAAATGGTTTAGATTTAGCAGCTTCTATGGACTCATAGATATTAATTTCAAATTTATCACAGATAGCTTTCATCTCATTAATCATTCCAATATTAACCGATCTATATATATTCTCTAACAATTTAGTAAATTCAGCTGTCTTTATATTGCTTACCTTATAAGTTTTGTTTGTAATTTTAGAATAAATTTTATCAACTAGATCAAGAGAATTTTTTGATTTACCAGAAACAACTTTAACTATATTTCTATTTAAGATTGAAAAAGATTTATTTCCAGGGTCTTCTCTTTCAGCAGAATAACCAATAAAAACATTTTTTCCTTCAATAAGTTTTTGTTTCTTAATTTTGGGTAATAAAAACTCTTCTGTTGTTCCGGGGTAGGTCGTACATTCTAATATGATTAATTTATTTTTAATTGAGTATTTACTTATTTGATCGATTACATCTTTTACATGATCCATCATTGGAGTTTTATATCTAATATAAATTGGAGTTGGAACACAAATTATAATTACATCACAACTTTTTATAAGATTAAAATTTGAAGAAAATAGAATATCTTCTTTAACTTTTTTTAAAATTTTTGAAGGTATAGTTGAAATAACACTCTCAGATACTTTTAAACGTGCTATTTTTTCTTTATTGTTATCTAAACCAATAACTTTGATCTTTTTTTTTGCAAAAGAAACTGCAAGTGGAAGGCCAACATAACCTAGACCAATTACAGCAATTTTTTCTTTATTTAGTAATATTTTATTTTTAATATTAGAAAATGTTATTTTTTTTTTCATAATTTACTAATTAATTATAAACTGAAAAGTAATTTAGCCTGAGATTACTATTACATATCAGTATAAATTCAATTTAAAAATGATATGATAATAAGTATTAAATTCTTTTGATTTTATTAATTATTTATTTAAACAACTAAAGTATGAAATTATATTTATCTCATCTTAAAAGTACCCAATCATTTGGTCACTATGCTCACAAGTTAAAAAAACCTGTTTTTAGATCTTCTGCAATTTTCCCATGTTTTTCAAATCAAGCAATTGATACAAATATACTTTTTTTAAGTTACTGGATGTTAAAAAAAAATATTCCACAAATAAGTTTATTAACATCACTGAGAAGTGAACATGGACAAGTTTTATACCGGGAAACAAAAATTATAAATCAACCAAAATCAAACAGAGTTTCATTAAAATCGTTATTAAAAAAAATAAATTTTAAGGGTAATTTTATTGGCTCAATTGAATTAGAAGTATTTTCAACACAAGATTTAGTTTTTCCATATCCAGCTATGGTATTAAACTATGTTTCAAAAGAAAGTTCAGCATTTGTTCATAGTGCAGCAAGAGTTTTTAATGATATTGAAGATGAACTTTCAAATAAAGAAATAACTGTGCCAGAAGCGGGTATTGATATATTACCAGATAAACATTTGGATAGCTTTATTTCATTTGTTAATGGACCCTATGAATTATCAAATGAAATAATAAAATTAGAATTATTTAATATAAACGGCATAAAAAAAATAAAAAAAATTAAATTTAGCAAAATAAAACCTTATCAAACAGTTTTTGTTAAATTTTTAAATAATAAAGATAAACTTTTTTTAGATAAAGCAAAAGGTACAGTTAAAATACATCATGACTTAAGAGGAATATTTCCAAGATTTACATGTGGAAATATGAACATTAAGAAGACTATCACTTCACTTACACACACGTACTATGATCAATCTAGTCTAAAGAATGCTTATTGGAAAAATCCCTCTACTAAAAAACTTTATGATTCTGTCGTTACATTCCCAATTTTTTATAAAAAAAATTATAAGACAGAATTAGCAGTTTACCCAATTTATCCAAAAACAAAATTAACTTTTAATCTTGAAATGTATAATGAAAGTGGAAAGTGTTTAAAAAAACAGGATTCAATTTTTTCAATTGAAGGAAAATTAAATAAACCTGTGTATTTAGATATTAATCAATTTTTACCAAAGAATAAAATTACAACAGAACAAATTTTTGCAAAAATAATTATTATTGGTGGTGGTCTGTTACCAAGTAGATTTAAATTTGGTTTAAATATAGCAAATAAGAATAAACATGATTTATCAAGCAATATCTGTTTCAGTGCAGCTGAGTCTAATATAAATACTCTTAAAAAACCCTCAACATTTAAATGGTGCCCATTATTAAATCAAAAAAATTCTTTTTTTAGACTATCTAATTTGAGTTATAGCAAAAAAGGTTTTAAAGAGGCTAATGTTAAAATTAATTTTTGGAGAACAAAAGATAATAAATCAATATCAAAAATAATTAAAATTAAAGATAATGGAAATTATTTATTTGAACTAAATAAAAATTTAAGGGTAAAAAACTTTTTGTGTAAGGATGTTGGGTGGGTAACATTTAAAAGTGATAATCCTTTTTTATTCGGATGGTATTTTGAAGATAAAGGAAGTGGTGTAGTAGGAGGAGACCACTGCTTTTAGTGATTTAAACTAATTTATTTTTTACTATTTCTTCTTGTTTTGGTCAAAATATTATTAATTAATGTGCTACTTGTTCCTTTAGTGTATGGAAAATAAATCACTTTACATTTTAGTTTAGCTAATCTTTTGTCCATCAATTTCCACTTGGCTTTTTTGTACCAATCATCACCAACAAACAAATAATCTGCTTTAATTTTTTCAATGATATCGACTTTATCTATAGAATATTGTGGAATTGCTAAATCAACATATTTGCATTGTCTTACAATTTCGATTCTCTCTGTAAAGGGTATTATGGGTTTCTTATTCTTGTATGAAACTAATTCATCTGTTGTTACACCAACAATAAGTTTGTCACAAAATGATTTTGCATTTCTTAAAAGGTTTAGATGCCCAACATGAAATAAATCATAAACTCCAGCAGTGTAACCAATAGTATTTTTTTTTTTTAAATTTCTTTTAAGCATTTTAAGTTTTCTTTATACCATATATTATAATTTGAAATTGGTATATTTTTTTTAATTCCAAAAATTTTTTTTAGATCAATTGGGAATCCTATTTTTTCCCTATAAGAAAACTCTTTGTTTGAATAAACGCTTAACGTTTCTCTTAATGGAATTTTTCCTACTTCTTTATTCAATAGATCTTTTGAACTATATTTTATTGACTCATAAAATAGTTCTTTAGAAACAAAAGGCTCTCTACCTTCAACACCTGAGGACATTAAAGAAAAATCAAGTCTTCTTAATAAGATTGGTAAATGGAATTTTAAAAAAAAGACTTTTGTTTTATCAAATGAGTTAAAATGATTTAGTTTTAAAAAAAATTTTTTCAGTTTTTTTAAATTTTTCTCATTTATTTTGTCATAACAATAAAGTTCACAAAATTTATTTATATCAAATTTTTTTGTATTTGCTGCCCATCTAAATATTCGATCATAACCTGCGAAAAATTCATCCGCACCTTCACCTGACATCAGAACCTTAAATCCTTTTTGTTTTGCAGATTTTGCTATTAATGAAAGAACAACTTCATTTGGAACACTTAAAGGCTCACCCTTTAGTTTAATTAATTCTCTAAATCTTTTTATATAATCTTTTGAAGAAACCTCAGTAAAATTTATAGTATTTTTCTTATGATATTTATTTTTAAGAAACTGTATTTCTTTATCATTTTTAAGCCCACCACAAAAATAATTAGAAATTTTTGGAGACATTTCTTTTATTAAATTGCTATCAACACCACTACTTAATAGTATTGCAACAGGCACATCAGATATTTGTCTTTTAATTATAATTTTCATTAATAATTTATTTAAATTTAATTTTTTTTTATTTTTTCTAATCTTCATTTCTTTTAGAAGGTCAAAATATTTTTTATTAACCAAACAATGCCCAGGTTTAACAGATTTAACCTTCTTATAATAGGAAGTGCTAAAAATAGGAGATCTAAAAATTTTAAACTCATTAAGAGATTCCTTCGAAATTTTTAAGTTAAAAACTTTTTTAAAAATTGAAGGCTCACTAGTTATGGATATATATTTTCCTCGTTGATAGTAATAAAGTGGCTTTACTCCAAAAGGATCTCTGAAACAATTTAACAACTTACCATCTTTTGAAATTCTTATGATAGAAAAAAAACCATCTAGTATATTAGGATCAAAATTTTTTTTAATAATTAATTTAGAAAGTAGTTCTGTATCTGATATAATTTTTTTATAACTTAATTTTTTGGCTAATTCCCTAAAATTGAAAATTTCTCCATTATAAAGAAGTATAGAGCCATCATCACATAGATAGGGTTGATTATATTTTTTATTGGGTGCAATTATTGATAACCTGGAATGGTATAGCTTCCAATTTGAGAAATTTATTAATCCTGAGTTATAGTCAGGACCTCTAAAATTTAAATGTTGAGATATTATTTTTTCATGCTTTTGTTTAACAATGGGATCGTTAGATGAAAATATTCCACACATTAAGTAAAACTAAATTATCTCTATAATTTTTTTAAAAATTTTATTTGATAGAAAATCTATATTAAATTTAAAGTTATTAAAGATTTTAATATCAGGTTTTTTGGGTATTTGAGGCTTTATATCATACCCCCAAACGTTTTTAGCATTATTTTTATTTGCATAAAACTTTCTTACTTTTCTTTTTTTTAAAGTTTTTATTTTTGAATCAATGAATATTTCAACATAATTAGAAATATTTTTTTTTGTGAACTTTCTAATTTCATTATCCAAACCAACTGTAGCAAATATTACATTAGACTTTTGATTTAAGATAAAAGAGGCTAGTTTAACATTCATTTCACCAAATTCATTTCTACTTTTCAGATCATATTTTCTATTTTTAAATATTCTTCTCATGTCATCTCCACTCCACATGATTGTTGGTCCAAACTCTTTTTTAATCATAGGCAAAAGCTTTATCGCTAATCTTGTTTTCCCAGATCCTGGTAAACCACTTATTCTAAAAAAAATTCCTTTTTTTTTATCAATTTTTTTTTTAATTCTCATTTTAAATTTATATACTTGATGTATACTGGAAGTATACTAAATATGTTAATTAAACAAATCAATCTACAAAAATCATAAAGTCTATTTGAGAAAAAAAATTTTACTTAATCAAAAAATTAATATGTTCTTATCTACTCAAGCACCATTTTCAGTTTATAAATTAATAATAAATTCTTGTAAGTTTAATGCAGAAAAAAGAGTTGGAAAAAAACTAGAGGTTAAAGTAATAAAATATAAAAAATATCCAAGTCTTAATTATTTATTTTATTTTATTTTATTTATAATATCTGGACGTATTTTTTCTAAACAACACAGACTTTATGCAAATTTTTTTAATATCGAAATAGGTAGATTTATTACTGCAACAACATTTAAAGATGCAAGATCTTATACAAATAAATTTTATTTTTATAAAAATTATTTAAAAAATTTTTATAAAGCAGGAGTTATTATCAATTCTGCAGAATACTATTCAAAAAATATAAAATTTGATTTTATTTATATAGATCATTGTGGTTATATGAATGGAATATTATATAGTTTTTTTGCTAAAAAAAAACTTATATACACAAATAATTATCCAAAAAATATTTTTTTGACACATAAAAAATCTTTTAATTTTTATGAAAAAAACCTCAGAGTTCAAAAAGACAAAAAAAAAATTAATAATAATATTTTAAATAAATCTAAAAGATTAGTTGATAAACTTATAAATAAACCTGGAACAATACCATGGCTTGCATATGCAAAGTTTGATAAATTAAAAAAAATACCCAAAATTGAACAATATGAATATATAGTATACGCTCACTCTTTTACAGATGGACAATTGTGGCTTGGCAATGATGGATTTGAGAATAGCTATGACTGGTTGGATTTTACATTAAAAAATTTGATTAGCAGAAATAAAAAAGTAATAATTAAATGTCATCCAAATTATTTTAATAAAGTTTTTGGAACTACAGCCATATGGGATAATCTAATTTTTAATAATCTTTATTTAAAATATAAAAATAATAAGAATTTATATTTTATTAAAAGACCAGTACTTAATTCTGAAATAATGAAAAAAATTAATAAGAAATGTATAGCTGTTACTCATCATGGTAATGTGGTGTTTGAATTAGCTCATTTAAATTTTAAAATTATAGGATCGAAATCTACAATTTTTTCTGAGGATCATAAAATAACTAATGATTGGGCTAATCCAAAAGAATATTTAGATTTGTTATACAGACCATATGAGAAATTAAAACATGCTGATAAAGAAGATTTATATAACCTGGTAAATAATTTATTTTACAACCCGAAAGGTTTTTATGGCAAGAATACTATTAATTTTGTTACAGAAAGACTTTTGAGTAAAAAATTAAAAAAACTTTTAATGACAAGAGCAAGGTTTAATAACGATATATTTCAAAAAAATTTAGACAATTATCTGCCTAATTCTATTCAAAATAAGATATGCAGCATTGTTGGAAAGAATATTTTAAGCTAAACTACTTGTAAACATATATTTTTAAATTGAATAAAAAATTGACACCCATTTCTTTTGCAAAAAAGATATTTCCTCTAAATAGATCTTTGTCTGGAAGTGGTAATAGGCAGACTTTAAAAGAGATAAAAAAATTATGTTCAAAATTAATCATAAAGAAATTTGTAAGTAATAAAAAAGTATATGATTGGAGAATTCCCTTAGAATGGAATGTCAGAGATGCATATATAATTGATCCTAAGGGAAAAAAGATATGTAGTTTTAAAAAAAATAATTTACATCTTGTGGGGTACAGTTACCCTCAAAAAAAAAATATAAATTTAAATGAATTACTGAAGCATCTGCATAGCATACCAGATAAACCAAGCGCTATTCCATATGTTACCACTTATTATGAAAAAAATTGGGGGTTTTGTATATCCCATAATCAAAGAAAAAAACTCATTAGGGGAAATTATAAAGTTTTTATAAATACTGAGCTAAAAAAAGGAGCTTTAAATTATGGAGAGGTATTTATAAAAGGAAAATCAAATAAGGAAGTTTTTTTTTCTACTTATATATGCCACCCATCAATGGCCAATAATGAAACCTCAGGTATAACCGTTAACACTTTTTTAGCTAAAATTTTATCAAAAAAAAAAACATATTATAGTTATAGATTTGTATTCTTACCTGAAACAATAGGATCAATCGCATATTTGAGTAAAAATTTAAAAAAAATGAAAGCAAAAATAATTGCAGGTTTTAATATTACATGTGTAGGAGACGAAAGATCATTTTCTCTTTTATTAAGCAAATATGGCAATACATTCAGTGATTTTATAGCTAAAAAAAACTTCAAAATATTAAAAGGAAAAAAGAGAATATATTCGTGGAATGATAGAGGAAGTGATGAAAGACAATATTGCTCACCATTTATAGATTTACCAATATGTTCTTTGATGAGATCTAAGTATGGAGAGTATAAAGAGTACCACAATTCATTAGATCAATTAGGATCAGTTGTGACAAACAAAGGCTTGTCTCAGTCAATAGAGGTTTATAAAAAAATAATTGAAGATATTGAAAAATCAAATTTTCCAACTTCAGTAAAAAAATGTGAGCCCTTTATGACAAAATACAATTTATATAATACATTAAAAAAAAATAAATTTAAAATTAATCCTAGAAAAATAATGGATTATCTTAGCTGGTGTGATGGTAAAAATTCATCTGAGATGATTAAAGAAAAAATTAATGTATCAAAACTTTCTGAAAAAGATATCTTTAAAGTACTTTTAAAGAAAAAACTTATTAAATTATTTTAGATATTATATTTTTCTTTAATAATATTTATAATTTGTTCGTAGCCAGGTTTGTAATTTGAATCTTTTAATAGTTGAGAAATTTTTGGATCAAAAAGTAATTTATTAATGTCAATATCTACAAAATTTTTTATAAAACTACTATAAAGTATTTTTTTATTTTTAAAAAAAATATTGATATCATTTTTCTTTATTTTTTTATAATTTTCCATTTTTAAAGAAAAAATTTTTGTCTTTGAGGGGTAATATTTATTTCTAGTTCTATAATATTCACCCATAACATCACTTTGTAAATTTATAATTCTTTTTTTTAGAAAAATGGCATCAAGTACTGAACTTGACTCATGAAATATTACTGTGTGTGCTTTTAAAATATAATTTTGAGTTTGATATTTAATTAATTTTAAATTTTTAATATATTTTCTAACAATTTTTTCATCAGTTTTTGGATGTAAGCAAATTATAATTTTTTTATTATATAGTTTACTGAACTTCGTAAGAACATCTTGAAGCAAGGAATAATATTTTTTTCTATTTTCTTCTGAGTGAGGACCTTGTTGCATTATAACATCTCCATGGTCAAATCCTGAATCTAAAAAAACTATATATTTTTCTTCTTGCATCTTAATTTTATCTTTCAAATTATCATAAGTTCTAAAATTTATTTTATGAACACTATTTATAAATTTTGGTCTTAATTTTAAATAACTACTGCCATTTTTAATAATTGTTTTATAAATTTCTTTTTCAGAATTAGATCCTGTAAATATTGCTTCATACCTTGGTGCAATATTTAATATCAACCCTAATCTAAAAATTATCTTAGGTATTTTTTTTATTATAAAAAATCTAAAAATATTTATTACATTCTCAATTAAACTTTTGTTAAAAAAAAAATTATTTTCTTTATAGTAGCCAATAGAAAAGTTTATAAATAATTTTACATCATATTTCTTTAGTAAATAAAAAAATAATAAATATTCAAATTTTTTCCCTAAAGCCATAAAAGCATGAAGATCTTTTTTTTGTAGGAATTTTTCTAAATCTTTATAATTTTTAGGACAGATGACTATAAAATTTTTTGGATAAATAAATTTATTTATTTTTTTTTTAGGATTTAGAATGTAATAAAGATTTATATAATAAAATTTTTTAAAGTTTTTATTTATGTGGCCATACATTTCTTTAAATAAATAAAAATCTTTATTAGGTTCTTTAGTGCAGTTGATAGTACCTAAAACTTTTTCATTCATTTACTTTATTTTTTTTTAAAAGATTTGAGTTGGGACGATTCTAAATCCCACTTTGTATTGATATCCCAACCATTTAAATAATTCATAATATACATAAATCCTTTCTTGCCCCAGAATCTACCGTCTTTAATCATATCTTTATGTCTTCTAATGAACACTGCTCCATTATCAGTGTATAATGGTTTAATTTTCCCAGTTGATAGAAGCGTATGTGATTTTTCTAATGGATTGTGATTTAAAGGTTTTTTATTTTGATCCCAAAAATAATCTGCAACCATTGTTGCTGAAAATAAACTATCATATTTTTTTTTATTTAATTTATTATAAATTTTTAATGCTTCATTGTAATGTTTTTCATTTGTAAATGGATTTGTTAAATGAGCCCAAAGAACTACGTCTGTATCAAACAAGCTTAACATATTTTTAATCATTTCATTAGGTGTAGTGGATTTTTCATCACAATATTTTTCTTCTCTTTTTATAAAAATTATTTTTTTATTATTAAATTTTTCACATATTTTTTTTAGTTTTTGGTCATTACTACCCACTATTATTTCATCGACATTTGATTTAATCAGTTGTTTAATTTTATTTTCTATAAGGCTACTACCAAAAAACTTTTGGTGCATTTTGTTTTTAAGTCTTTTGCTACCTTTCCTTGCAATGATTACAGCAGAAATTTTCATTTAAAATATTTTTTTAATCCCTTTTTAAAAATTGATGTAATCTTTTTAAGGTTTTTAATACTACTTGCATAAGAAAAGAAAATAATTCCATTATTGGGATAATAAATATTTTTTTTTAGAACAAATTTTTTAAAATTAAGTATTTCTTTTGATTTAGTTTTCTCTAAAAAATCTCTAGTAAACCTATTGTCAATATATTTTGAGCTATAAACCAACCTTATCATTGAGCAAAATCTATATATTTTAACATTAATATTGTTTTTTAAGCAAAAATTGTTGATTTCTTTTTGAAACAAACTTGAAACTTTTTCAAGATGAGAAAAAATCTTTTTTTTATTTTTAATCAAATATTTTAAATACTCATTTGCATAATATGCAACTAGAGAGTTTCCTGAAAAAGTTCCCCCAAAGTAAACTGACAATTTCCTCTTTTTTATTATTTTTTCTATGTCAGGAGAAATAGCAATGAATCCTATAGGCATACCATTTGCAAAAGCTTTGCCAAAAGTTGAGATAGGTGTAGAAATTTTGAAATATTGTTGCGCAGATGTTAAATTAGTTCTCACACCTGTAATCATTTCATCAAATACCAATAATATATTATTTTTTTTCGAATAATCTTCTAAAAACTTAAGATATTTTTTTGCATGTGCTGAAGGCAAACAACCTTGGATTGGTTCTATAAAAATACAAGATAGTTTTTTTTTATTTTTATCTAGAATTTTTTTTGAGTCATCTAAGTTATTATACGGTATAAACAAGAGGTTTTTCTTTTCTTCATCAGTTATCCCATCAGATAATCTTATATTTTTTAATTTATTTGATGATTTAAATAAAAATTGATCAACAGAACCGTGCCAGCTTCCAGTGGCACAAGCAACTTTTGACTTATTAGTTATTGCTCTACATATCCTGAGAGCTTTTATATTTGCTTCACTGCCAGAATTACAAAATATTATTTTTGAAAATTTTGGCATTAATTTCAAAATTGTATTTCCTAGCTCTTCTGCATATTTGTTGGGCGATGAAAAATTTGAGATTTTACTCTGTAAAAATTTTTTTATTATTTTGTTATGTATTTGTGAATTATGACCAAGTAAATTTGCACCAGAACAAAATCCTATATCTATAAACTTACGATTCTTAGAGTAAATAGAATCTTTAAATCCCTTATCAAATAAAATTTTGTTATTTGATTGATAACCTTCATTTAAAACATTTTCTGACATATTTTTTTATGTTTATTTTGAATTAATTTATTTTATTTTAGATTGTAATATTTTTCCCATTCCTTAGCATGAAAATTACCAAGTAAAATGCCACTAGCATTACATTCTTTACATGGACTTTCCTCTCTTTTTCCTGATAATAACTTTTTTCTATATTTTGTAATCATTTTTCCATTCCATATATCTTTAATAGATTTTTGCATCATGTTTCCCTGGGCAACTCTTCTTTGCCAATCGTTTGGGCATAAAAAAATATCCCCATTCCATTCTACCATTAATGAGTATGATGGATAAAAACATTTTGTTGGCGTTGGAGTATCTTTACGAGAACGCATACTAGATGTAACACTCGGTTTTCTACTTTTAACTGTACCAGCCCTATTAGATAGAGCCAAACCATAATCTTCATCTTCAGAATACCACCTGTCTCTTAAATCAACTAAGTCTCTATCTATTTTTGAATCTTTAATTAAATTTTCCATTTCACTAATTTGATGTTCTCCATCGTATAGGCTAATAAGAATTTTTGAAATACCACTTTTTTCTAGTTCTTGTAATTTTTTAACATTTAAAGTGTCTCCATTAGTAACTATTTCAACAGATCCTACTTCTGATAATTTACTAATCATAGAGTTTATTTTTTTATGAAGCATGGGTTCTCCGTAACCACATAGATTAATTCCTCCCTTAAAATCCATTTCTTTAAGATCTTTAACTAACTTTTCAATTAGTGGCTCTTCCATTTGTTGATGAGTATTTGGCGCAATCATGTCATCTGATCTTGGACAAAAAACACAAGCTCTATTACATGTATCTATTAAACTTAGTTCAATCCAAGTTGGATTTGGAACACCTTTATAAAAATCTACTTTATTTACATTAGCAGCTCTTCTTTTTATATTTCTTTGGATTGTCTTATTCGGAGTATTTGCAAGTCCAGGATCAACATCACTTGACCATTTTTGAACAAACTCAAATTTTTTTTTCATAATATTGTAATAACAGGATTAATAAAAATTGCTGTATATTAATAGGTTATTATATTATTTATTTAATTATCAAAGCTTATTATATTATTTATTTAATTATCAAAGCTCATTATTTATGTAATTACTGCAAAATAAAATCTATTTTATTGTGGAAATAAGTTTAATAACATAATTTTAACTTATTAAATAAGAAATCTGTCCAAAAAAATAATGAATTTTATCCTTCGAGTTTTTTTAAATATTTTATCTTTAATAAATATATTAATTATAAATGTAATAATTTTTATTAAAAAAAAAAATAAAAAAAAAATTTTATATGTTTATTTGCCAAATCTAAAAAAAAAGAAAAACTATTATGATAAGATCTTCAAAAAAATAGAAAATAACTTTATTATTTATTCCACTATAAATTTAAGTATTAGTAGTAACTTTTATACAGTAAAACCATCTTATCTAAAATTTATAATGGGTGTAGATTTTTTTTTTAGTGATTATGTCGTTGATAAATTTACACCTAGATCTAAAAAAGTTTATATACACCATGACATTTATGACACTCCGCTAGTAAGCAGAAATAAAGAAAAAGAACTATCCAAAAGATTGCTAAGATATAATTTTATATTAATACCCTCTCTTAAATCTATAAAAGTTTTTGAATTACTTTTTAAAAATTACAAAAAAAAACCAAAAATTTTAATTCTAGGGGAGTATCCTAAGCTAACCTCTTTATTAAAAAAAAATATTGTTTTAAAAAAAAAGGGAAAGCCAACAATAGTAATTGCACCCTCAGGATTTTATGGAATTCCAAAGTTATCTATAAAAGACGATCTTCAAAAAATAATTATTGAACTTCTGAAAATGGATATAGAAATTATATTAAGACCACATCCATCTAATAGAAATCATAAGATTGTAAAAGCAATAAAAGATAAATTTAAAACAATAAATAATTTTAAAATTGATATTTCAGAGGATTATTCAAAAATATATTCAAAATCATCATTACTCATCACAGACTATTCAGGAACAGCATACACATATGCAATGTATACTTTAAATCCAGTAATTTTTATTTCGTTAAATAAAAAGTATATTGATCAACTAAGTTATAATAAGTTAAATTACTTTAAGGATAGAAAAAAAATAGGATTAATTTTAAATAATTTTGATAAAATTGCAGAAAAAATTAAAAATATATTAAAAAATAAAAAAAAATTAGAAATAATATAAAAAATATTAAAAAAACTTATTTTGTTAATAATAATTCAAATAATAATTTATACCTAGATTAAAGTTAGCTTAACTTATGATAAAATATCTCGATAAAATTTCTTATATACTAAGTGGAAAGTATAATATTAAAATATTAATAATTTTATTATTAACTATAGTTATGAGCGTTCTGGAGGTATTCAGTATTGCATTAATTGTTCCTTTAATGAGCAGTTTAATTGGAGGGGAAGCTCAAACCACATTATCAAATTATTCTCAATATTTTTTTGATGTCCCTAGCGATAAATTCCTAATAATAGTTTTATTGTTATTTTTATTTATATTTTTAACAAAGAATATATTTTTAATGATTTTTAACGCAGCCAAGATTAAATTTGCTTACCAATTATATATCAATACATCTAATAAATTGTTTAAAAACTACCTGTACAGGGACTATTCATTCTTTATAAAACAAAACTCTTCAGAATTTATCAGAAATGTAATGGGTGAATGCAACGTTTTTGCTTTTGGAACCATTATGTCAATTATTACATTAATTTCAGATTTAATAATTATACTTTTTATTTCTGTTTTTTTATTAGTTTACGATCTTAATTCCTCTTTATTTGTAATTATGTTTATTTTCTTAGTAGGCGCAACATTATTAAAATTTCAAAATAATAAATTTAAATTCTGGGGTAAGATTAGATTAAAATATTCGGGTATCATTTTACAAAATTTACAAGAAAGTTACGGCTATATAAAAGAAATAATATTTTCTGGTTCACAAAAATATTTTATAGAAAGACATTTTAAAAATAATCTTTATAGTTCAGAAGCATCAATCAAAAGAGATATATATTCGATTCTCCCAAGACCTTTATTGGAAGTGGTTACGTTGATTGCTTTTTGTATATTAATATTTGTATTACTCTCGCTTGAAGTCGAAAAATCACAAATATTAATTTTAGTTGGTGTGATATTTTTTGCGTCAATAAAATTACTTCCTAGCGTAAGTAATATAATTAAATCAGCACAAAGTCTTAAATATAATTCAGCTTCAGTTGATGCTGTTTATCAGGAATTAAAAGAAATTAAAAAAAATATAAAAAGATCAGATACAAAAAAATTAAATAAACAATTTTCTAAGGTAAGTTTAAAAAATGTAAAATTTTCATATGACGGTGGAAAAAAATTTATTATGGATGGTGTAAATTTTGAAATTAAGAGAAATGATAAAATAGGAATTATGGGAAAAAGTGGAGGCGGTAAAACAACCTTTCTTAACTTACTAACTGGACTTTTAGTGCCTACATCTGGGGACATCTATATAGATAATAAACGTATAAATACCGTCATAAATCAGTGGAAAAAAAATATTGGGTATGCTCATCAAGACACATTTTTGGCAGATGATACAATTTTATTCAACATAACGTTATCAAACAATATAAAAAAAAGAGAATTAACAAGAGTTTGGGAAATTTTAAAGATAGTTGATCTTGATCAATACATAAAAAGTTTAAAGATAGGCCTTAATACTATCGTGGGAGAAAGAGGTTCTAAAATTTCAGGAGGTCAGTGTCAAAGACTTGGCATAGCAAGAGTATTGTTTAGCAATCCATCGGTGTTAATTTTAGATGAAGCAACAAGTGCTCTAGATGAAGAAACTCAAAAAAAAGTTTTAAAATCAATCTATAGTAATATGAGCGAAAAAACTATTATTACAGTGTCTCATAGGATTAATACTTTAAAATATTGTCAAAAAGTATTCAAAATTACAGATGGAAAATTAACAAAACACTAAAATATATATTTCTCAAATGAATAACTTTTTAATAAAAAATATTATGAATCTAATAAAAATATTTACTAAAAAAACTATGAAAAAATTATATCTCATGCTTGGAGATACCTTGATTTCAGATTCAAGAAAAAGATATGATGATTATAAAACATTAGAGGAAGCTGAAATCAGAATATTTTCTCAAAATGGTGAAGATGGAATTATTGATTACCTAATAAAAAAACTTGAAATAAAAAAACCAAATTTTGTAGAAATTGGTGTTGGCGATTACACAGAGTCAAACACAAGATATTTATATGAAACTTATTATGGGAAAGGTTTAATTGTAGATTTAATTTCCAATCTTAAAGATAAAGTAAGTAAAAATGTTTCTTTATGGAAAGGAAATCTACAAATATTAGAGAAAGGAGTTAATTCTAAAAATATTGAAGAGGAGATACTTAATGAAGTTGATTTTCCAATTGATATTTTTAGCATTGATATTGATGGAGTTGATTATTGGGTAATAAAAAATATTAAACCAAAAATATCTAAGATTTTTATCTTAGAATTTAATCCAATTTTTGGAGCAGAAAAAAAAGTTACAATTCCAAATATTGATAATTTTTCAAGAACAGAGCATCATTATTCTAATTTATATTTTGGAGCCTCTTTAAATGCTTACATTAAATTATTAGAGGAAAAAGGCTTTTACCTGCTTGGCGTAAATAGACTTAGAAATAATGCTTTTTTTGTAAATAATAATTTTAAAAAGGAAATATATTTTAAAAATATTAAAGATATTAATGTAAGTGGAGCTACAGATTATAATTTTAGTGAAAGCAGGGATAAAAGTGGAAATCTTTCATTTTTAAAAAAAGAGAAAGCCTTAAGTCAAATTAAAGAATGTGATTTAATAGATCTTTCAAATAAAAAAAATGAAAAAATTAAAGTAAAAGATTTATATAATATTTAATTATTTTTTCTTAAACTTTTATAAATTTCATTTGCAACATCAAAAAAATCTTTTTTAGGATGCCATCTTAATAATTTCTTAGCTTTAAGATTGTTTCCCAACAAGAGATTGTCATTTTTTTTTACTTTTGATGGTAAATATAAATTTTTATATTTTTTACAATAAATATCTAAAATATCATTAATCTTTGATTTTTTTCCAGACGACAAAATGAGTTTATCTGGATTTTTATCTTTTTTAATTAGCAAATAAATTGCATAACATATGTCTTCAGCATGTGAAAAATCCTCAATAATATTTTCTTTATATATTTTTTTGATAAATTTAAATTTTTTAAATTTAATAGCATGCATTAATCTTGGAAATAAAAATCTTTTATTTCTATACTTTGAGTCATGATTGAATAATATCAATATTGAAGCATTAAGCTTAAGCCTTTTTTTCTTAGATAGCATATACTCTGTGCTATCTAATCTAAATTTTGAATAATAGTTTTTAATTTTAATAGAAGAATTTTCATTAACTTTTTTTTTAGAAATTTTAAAAATTTGGGAGGTGCTAATAAGTATAAGTTTAATATTTTTATTAATACTAACATAATCAATTATGTCTTTTGTTAAATTTAAATTAAATTGGTAATCTTTTTTAAAAAATTTTTTTCCAAATGAAGGATTATGAGAACCAAGATGAATAATTATATCTGGTTGAATTAAATCAAGTTTCTTTTTTAATTTTTTTATGTTGTTAGGTGTAGAAAAATAAGGAATATCCTTTAATTTATTTTTTCTATTTTTATTTATAAAACCATGAACGTTATATTTTTTTTCTCTTAAAAGTTTTGAAAGAATAATTCCATCCTGACCAAGTGATCCTGTAATTATAACATTTTTCATAATTTTATTTATATTGTTATTATTTAAGCTATTATAAGTTTATGAAAATAAAAAAGTGTAGATCTTGTTCAAGTAAATCATTAAAGTTTATTTCTTCCCTAGGAAGTCAATATTTAACAGGCATTTTTCCGAAATCTAAAAAAGAAAAAATTCCTAAAGGTGATTTATCTCTAGTTATCTGTAAAAAATGCGATCTTCTTCAACTAGAGCACTCATTTGATGCAGACCTTATGTATGGAGAAAACTATGGATATTTATCATCTCTAAACCCACATATGGTTAAGCACTTGCAAGCAAAAGCTAACAAATTAAAAAAAATAGTTAATTTAGAAAAAGATGAAATGGTTATAGATATTGGAAGTAATGATGGAACCTCTTTATCAAATTATGGAAAATCAAATATTTTAATAGGTGTTGATCCCACTATAAAAAGATTAAAAAAATTCTATAGAAAAGACATAATCACAGTTCCAAATTTTTTTGATTATAAATCAATCAAGAGGTATTTAGATAAAAAAAAAGCTAAAATAATTACGACAATTTCAATGTTTTATGACTTGCCATCACCAATTGACTTTGCAAAAGATGTATATGAAAGCTTACATGAAGATGGAATTTGGCATTTAGAACAAAGTTATATGCCTTTAATGATCAAAAATACATCTTATGACACTATTTGTCATGAACATTTAGAATATTATTCCTTAAAATCAATAAAATATATTTTTGATGTAGTGGGGTTTAAAATAATAGATTTAGAATTTAATGATACTAATGGTGGAAGTTTTGCTGTTACTGTTGCAAAAAACAAATCTAAATATAGAGAAGATTCTCAACTTGTTAATTGGTTGTTAAAAAAAGAAGATATTCACAATTATAACTCTTATGCAACTCACTTAAGTTTCTTTCAAAATGTAAAAAAACATAAAATTTTACTTAAAGAGCTATTATTAAATTTAAAGGATATGGGAAAAAAAATGATTGGTTATGGAGCATCGACCAAGGGAAATGTAATGCTGCAATACTGCAATATAAATTCAGAAATTTTAGATGTCATTGTTGATGTAAATAAAGAAAAACATAATCGATTTACTCCAGGTTCAAATATTAAAATAGTTAGTGAAAGTGCAATTAACATTATTAAACCCGATTATATGATTGTTATGCCATGGCATTTTAAGAACTTTATTATAAAAAAAGAAAAAAAATATTTAGCAAATGGAGGTAAATTAATTTTCCCATTACCTGATATTGAAATTTTATAATGGTTATAAAAAATTTTTTTTATAAATTACAAACAAATATACCAAAGCATCATATATATCTTTTAATCTCATTTTTGATGCACCAATTGTCCTAAAAGGCAACCTGATAGGTTCCTCATAAATTTTATATTTTTTATAGTATAAAATAAACATGCTCTCCCAAAAAAAAGAGTAACCATTATCTTTTGCTTTCAATATATCTTGAATCTTTACTTTTTTCAGATCGTAGCACCTATATGCACCCGAAGAATCTATTGGAAGTTTTAATACATATTTAATAAGGCGGTGTCTAAAACCAGTTAGAATTTGTCTATAAATTGGCCATTGCTCTAATGATTTTTTTTTTAAAAATCGATTAGTAGTAATTAAATCATTATTCTTTATCTTTTTTAAGAATTTTTTTATAAAGCGGGGATCGTGCGTTCCATCAGCATCCATTGTGATAACGATCTGAAATTTATTTTTATAAACATATTTCAAAGCAGTTTTATGTGCTGAACCTATCCCTAGTTTTTTTTTTCTAGAAATAAAGTCAATAAATTTGTACTTCTTTTTTAATAACTTAACCTGCTCTATAGTTCCATCTGGGGAATTATCATCAACAATTAATATATTAAATTTTGAACCATATAATTTTATAATTTTATTTATTAGAATTCTAATATTTCTCTTTTCATTATAAGTTGGAATAATTATTATTTTTTTCATAAAATAATTTAACTTTTTCTACTTTAGAATATTAATGTTCTTATTATTAAATTTTAGACTTATGGAATCAAGAATTTTATCGAGGCCATATGAGAACAAAAAAGACATGTATATTAAATTAGGAACAAAATACCTCGAATTGCCATGCCACGATAAAATTAAGAAGTAATATAATATTGAAAATAAAATCAAAAAGAGCATATTTTTTTCTTTACTCTTATTACGATAGATAGAGATTAATCCGGTGATACAAATCAAATATAAAAACAAACTATAAATAATTCTGTAAGGAATTAATTTATCTTTTAGTTTACTTTCATAATATTTTTTGCCGGAATTAAATTTATGATCAGTAAATATGTGAAATGGATTTAATATAATAAAGTGAATGGATCTCTTGCAAACATAAATTACAGTAGGGAAGATATTTTGTGATATTATCTTAATTGATCTGTCTTTTAAATATGAGCATATTTGAAAGTAATCTTCATTCTCCTTTTTACTATGGCTATCCTCACAAAATCTAAAAGCATATCTCGAATAATTTATACCCTCTATGTCTTTATAATTAATTTTGAAATTGTTATCTTTTATCCAATTTAAGGTTTTAATTTTCTCCTGATTAAATTCATTTTCGTTTAAAACTTTATTAATAATATAAGCATGTGCAACGGCCTTTACCTCACTGGGCATAAAGTAAAATTTATTTGATCTTATAAGATTGTGATAACCAGTAAAAAAAATAATAAATAAATATGGAATAATTATTAAAGAAATTTTTTTATTAAACTCTTTTCCCATAGACCAATAAAAATAAAAAATAATTATCAATATGTAAAAAAAACCAGGAGTTCTTTGGAGAGCCATTAAGCCTAGTGCCACACCAATAGCAAAGTACCTAGTATTCTTTTTTGTATTATTTAAAACTAGGCCTAGTAGCAAAATTTGTATAGAAAAAAAAATTGTTTCTGACCAAAATGTTCCATGATATTGAAAAATAGTTGGTTCTAAACAAAGAAAACCAATTACAAAAAAAATTTTTCTATTTGAATATCTTTCCTTGATTTGAGTGTATAAATATATAACTGAAAGATAATAGATTAACGACTGTATGAAAAGATAGTTATCATGATCTCCGATTTTAATTCTTTCAATTTCATTATTTTCAAATAAATCCTTGTCAAAAAAAAAATAATAGGCGGCTATGATCCTTGGAAATAAATATTTAGTAAAATGCTTTCTGCCTGTTTCAAAATAATTTTTACCATTTTTTAAATCTTTTTTAATTTCATATCCGTGAGAAAAATATCTCAACGCATCATTTTTGATCATTTGATGATATAGATTTCCATCACTATCAACATGGTTAGCATCAAACTTTTTTAGATTATCTTTTGCATTTATTATTGAAAGACAGAGAGAAAATATAATTAAGATTAAAATATAATTAATTTTAAAAGATTTAAAAAAAAAATTATTCATTTTAATATTTTTGCATGAGGTTTTTCAAAGAACTAACTTTATACATTATACACACAAGATAACAACCTCAGAAACATAATAGCAATGCCGATCAAAAAAAATTAGAAAAAGGTTAAAAATGCTTTCTAAAAAAAATTTTTAAAATATTATATAAAGTTCGAAGAATTTCAATTTTTGGGATTTTTGACTTACCAGAACTTCTTTGTTTAAAATTAATTGGAAATTCACAAGATAACCACCCCAAATTATTTATTCTGAAAACTGTTTCCATAAAAAAACTATAACCTTGAGATTTTACTTGATTAAAGTGAAAGTTATTTAATTTTTTAAGATTAAAGCCTCGGTATGATGATGTGAATTCGGTGCCCTTAAGATTCAATAAGTATTTTATAGATATATTTCCTACACGACTTAAAATTAATCTAAGTCCCGTCATTCCATTTTTTCCACCCTCTATATATCTTGATCCTATAACGAAAGCATGATCATCAAGTAACCTGATTATATTTGAAATCTCTTTAGGATTATGTGACAAATCCGCATCCATAGTAATTAATTTTTCATAATTATTTTGTATTGCATACTCATAGCCAAAAATATGAGCAGTATTTAAGCCAAGTTTCTTTGCTCTTTTCTTTAAGATTATATTTTTATTTGTAAATGAAAGTTGTTCAATTATTTCATATGTTAAATCTGGACTATTGTCATCAATAATTAGAAAATCTACATTTTTATAATTAAGAAAAACATCCTTTATCAGCTCTGATATATTTTCAGCTTCGTTATATGTTGCTGTAAAAATTAAAATTTTATTCATTTCTCAAGTGTATATAAGACGAAAAAATAAAATGCATCTGTTAAATTTGAATTAATAATGATAAATAATTAAATAATAGATAATGAAAAAAATTGCATTTATTGTTGGTGTCACAGGTCAAGATGGATCTTACTTAAGCTCTTTTTTAATTCAAAAAAATTATAAAGTTTTTGGCTTCAGTAGAAACTTAAAAAAAAAAAATTTACAAAAACTACAAACTATGCAAGTTTTAAATCAAGTCAATTTAATAGAATATAATGAAAATAACCCTAAAATTATACTAAAAAAAATTAAACAATATAAACCAAGAGAAATTTATTATTTTTCTGGACAATCTTCTGTTGGAAAATCTTTTTTTAATCCTATTGAGACTTATTCCAGTAACATAAATTTGTTATTTTATATTTTAGAATTTTGTAAAAATAATTTAAAAAATACAAATATTTATAATTCCTGTTCTACAGATTGCTTTGGTGATAATAAAAAAATTTTTTGTGATGAAAAAACAGAATTTAATCCACAGAGTCCATATGGTCAATCGAAGGCCTTCAGTTTCTGGATGGTAAAATATTACCGTGAGCAATTTGGTATAAAAAGTTGTAATGGGATTCTATCAAATCACGAGTCACCGCTAAGAGGAGATAATTTTGTTTTAAAAAAGATTATTAATTATGCAAATAATTATAAATCAAATAATAAAAAATTGTTAATGGGCAATACTTCAATTTTTAGAGACTGGGGTTGGGCCCCAGATTATATTGAAGCTATTTATAAAATAAATAACGCAAAAGTCAAAAAGGACTATGTAGTTGGCACTGGAAAGATATTATCCTTAGATGAAATAATTAAAAAAATATTTAAAATTTTTAATATTAATATGAAATTAATGGTAAAAAATAAAAAAAAATTGTTAAGATTTAAGGAAATCAAGAAAATAGGATGCAGAATTGATAACATAAAAAATGATTTAAAATGGAAACCTAAGGTCTCAGTTGATCAAATGATTAAAAAGCTAATAAACAACGAATTATATTAAAATGCTTAAAGAATTCATAATTGGCACATTAAAATCTCAAAGTATTTGTAGAATATATCAATTAATTCATTTTAAAAAAATTTTGTTTAAAGAAGAAGCGATAGAATTTGGAGAGAGTGAATTAAAGAAGTCATTTTTATATTTTTCTAATTTAGGTAAAAAAAATATTTTTTTTAGCAATAACTTCAATTCAAAAAAAAGAAAATTTTATTAGAATAAATCTAGAAAAAAAAAAATAAAATTAATAAAAAATTTAAAAATGTAGTAATTTTAAATGTACTAGAACATATATTTGATACAAATAATTCAATTTTAGAAATTAAAAAGTTATTAAAAAAAAATGGTAATTTAATCTTATCTACTCCTTTTATTTATAGGTTTCATGGTGCGCCTAACGATTATAATAGATACACAGTCCCATATTTAGAGAAAATCTTAAGATTAAATAAATTTAAATTAACAAAGAAAATTAACTGTGGAACAGGTCCTTTTTTGGGCAGCTATTCATTAATTTTTGATTATATTAAAAGAGTTCCACTATTACCTATACCTATTATGATTTTTTGCTTAATCCTAGATAAATTCTTATCATTATTTCAAAAAAAAAGATGAGCTCTTTATATCCAATATGTGTTTTCATAATTGCAAAAAAAATTGACTAACATTAATTGATGAGAAACAAGAGCAAAATAAAAATTTTTTTTTTTTAATCCATATCCAGGTATTGGAGGGGTGGATACAGTTATAAAAAAATTTATAAATTGCCTTGATTTAAAAATTTATAATGTTGAATACTTAACTTTAAAAAAAAATAATTATACATTTAATAAAAATATTACTTGTACTAATTTAAACAAAAAATCAGTATTTTTAAGCTATTTTAAGATTATCAAATTATTATTGAGGGACAAAAGTGATAAAAAAATATTTTTTTCTTTACAATATTTTTCAAATATTTGGGCAGTTTTATTCCTAAAAAAATTAAAAAAAGTTAAATTATTTCTGTATGAGGTAAATCATTTGGATGAACTAAGTAATTACAAAAATCTAGGAGAATTTATAAAAAAAAATATAATTAAGATTTTTATTAAAGCACTATATTCTAGGGCAGATTTAATTGCTGGGAACAGTCAGGAACTAAGTAACGATTTATCTAAATATATTAAAAAAAAAGTATTTACCTTATATAATCCTTGTTTTTATGGATTCAAAAAAAAAATTAATGAAAATAATTTGCCTAAAAAAATTCATATATTAAATATTGCTAGATTAGATTTTCAAAAAAATCATCAAACCTTATTAAAAGCAATTAATATAATAAAGTCTAAAAATAGAATAAAGCTTACTTTGGTAGGTAATGGAGAATATTTTAGTAAAATTAAAAAATTTGCCAACAAAAATAAAATAGATATAAAGATTTTTCCAAATGAAACAGAATTAAGAGATTTTTATTTAAAAGCCGATCTATTTATATCAACATCTTTATATGAAGGCTTACCAACAACAATGGTGGAAGCAGCCAGCTATAATATTCCTATAATTTCTTCAAATTTCAGAAGTGGATGCAAGGAAATCCTAAACAATGGAAAAAATGGCTATATATTTAAGGTTAAAGATCATGTCCAACTAGCATTTTTAATTGAAAGTTTTATTAATGATAAAAAAAAATTTATTTATAAAACAAAAAAATTTAGTGTTTCATTAAAAAAATTTTCATATAAAAAAAATATTGAAATATTTAAAAAGTTATTATTTACACTAACTTAATAATTTTTCAAAACTCTTGTAATGAGAAAAAATTGTAAATTTTTTAGAAAATTTTTGAGCTTTAATTAATCTAATTTTAGGATTTTCATCTTTTTCAGAATCTAAAATTTTATTTACAAAGTCTACTTCATTATTTGGCTCAAAAAAATAACACATTTCATCATTTTTTTTCATTTCAATAGGACCATTCCTAACCAAGGATGTAATAATTTTTTTTCTCAGATATGCAGCCTCAATAAGTGTAAAGCCAGGATCCTCATAGTCTGCTACAGAAATTAATGCTAGACAGTTTTTTATATATTTATACACATTTTTTTTGAAACCAATTAAATAAATATTATTGGTCATTTTATATTTTATAATCATTTGTTTTAAGTAATCATAGTTTTCACCCTCACCAATAATAACTAACTTTTTATTTTTAAATTTATGATAGTTTTTTGAAAATACTTTTATTAGAAATTTAAAGTTTTTTTGATCTGTTAATCTACCTATAGAAAGATAATAATCTTTATCTAAGAAAACTTCATCCAATGAAATTTTTTTCATAATATTTATTTCGTTACAATTAATCACAGGATCTCTAAGTACATGAATTTTTTCATTATCAAATACTTTAAGATTAATTAAGTTATCAACAGTCAATTGTGTTGGTGCGGTTATTAAAAAAATATACTTAGAAAATTTTTTCCACATAAATTTACGAAAAAAATTCATTTTAGGTAAACCAGATATTCTCAGAATTATTTTAGTATTTTTGGAAATTATTGGACTTAATAATAAAGGCAGAAAAGTTAATAAGTGTATTATAAGAAAATTAGGTTTATTTTTTTTAATATAAAATAATAATGGGAAAAAATTGAATATAAAAATTATTATAAATGACATTCTGCTTTGTACGAGACCAGTTTTTGGTAAGTATTTATAAAAACTAAATGGAAGTAAATTTTTAACTTTAATATCAAGTTTATTATTTTTTAGATAATTCCATTCGCCACAACTATTTAAAATAGATATATCTTTTTCAATATTAAAGTTTTTTTTTGAATATTTTTTTAAAGAAGAAGCTGAGTTTTTTACAGAATTAATTGTTGCGATGTTACTCAAAAATGGACACCAGTAATAAATTTGCATATAAAATGATATAGTTTTACAATAAAAAAATTTATTATCTATTATATTATATGACTTTTAAAGATAGTTTTAACCCTAAAATAACCATTATTACGGTAACTAAAAATAGTGAAAAATTTATTGAGAGAAACATTCTAAGCGTTATTAATCAGTCATATAAAAATTATGAACATATTATAATTGACGGTAATTCATCAGATAAAACGATGGAAATAATCAATAAATATAAAGACAAAATTTCAAAGATTGTTTCAGAGGATGATTCTGGGCTGTATGAAGCAATGAATAAAGGCATTCTAAACACAACGGGTGAAATAATAGGTATATTAAATTCCGATGATTATTACTACGTGGATGCTCTTAAAGTAGTTAGGGATAATTTTGTTACAAATAAAGAGATAGATTTTTTATTTGGTTCTGTAAATAAATATACTCATAGACATGGCTATTATCCCTGGAAAATATACTGGACGTTTAATTTTTATCCCGCTCACTCTGTAGGATTTTTTATCAAAAAAAAAGCTCAGTTGAAAGTTGGGTTATATAATACATTGTATAAATATTCTGCTGATTACGATCTATTTTATAGAATGATTGTTAAAATGAAAATGAAAGGAATCGCAACGAAAAAAAATGATATTTTGGGGTATTTTTCACCAGGTGGTATATCATCAAGAATTAAATACATTGACTATTTAAACGAAAATACATTAATAAGATTAAACAATAGACAAAATAAAGTTGTGGTCAAAATAATTCACATTTTAAGATATATGAAAAGAATAAAATTAATTTTAAAAGAAAATAAATAAAATGCATTACTTGGTAACTGGATGTGCTGGTTTTATTGGTTATCACGTCGTAGAGTCGATATTAAAAAAAGATAAGAATTCTACAGTCATAGGCATAGATAATATAAATGACTATTATTCTGTAAAATTAAAAAAAGAAAGAATTAAAAAATTAGATAAAAATAAAAGATTTAAATTTTATAAATTTAATTTAATTGAAAAGAAAAAAATTGAAAAATTATATCTGAAATTTAAAATTAATACTGTTATTCACTTAGCCGCTCAAGCAGGAGTAAGATATTCGGTAATCAACCCATCATCATATTATGAAAGTAATATTCTTGGATTTATGAATATAATCGATTTAAGTAAAAAATATAATGCAAAAAAATTTATTTTTGCATCATCTAGTTCAGTTTATGGTGATAAAAAAAGATATCCTTTAAGTGAAAACGAAAAAATTTATCCAAAAAATATTTATTCAGCCTCAAAAAAATTAAATGAGGATATCGCAATGGACGTTTCCAATATTTCACCAATGAAAATAATAGGTTTGAGGTTTTTTACAATTTATGGCAAATGGGGAAGACCTGATATGTTCATATTTTCTTTCCTTAAGGCTGTTAAAGAGCAAAAAATATACTACTTAAATAATTATGGAAATCATGTAAGAGATTTTACTCACATTGATGATGTTTTAGTTATAATCAATAAGTTAATGAAAAAAAAAATTATTAAAAATTTTCAAATATTCAATGTGTGCTCAAATAATCCAATTAAAATGAATGTTTTAATTTCAATAATGCAAAAATACATTAAAAAGAGATCCATTATAAAAAAAGTCAGACATAACAAAGTAGAAGTCTTCAAAACACATGGAAATAATTCGAAAATTAAAAAATATCTGAAAATAAAGAAATTTAAAAATATCATTAGTGAACTAAAAAAAATTATTGATTGGTATGAAAAAGAAAAAATTTGGAATATTACCAGTTAATCATTTTCAAGATTCATTAGATTATTAGTTATATTAAAATATTTCTTTAAATTTAAGTCATAGTTGAATCGGTTAAGTCTTTTATGTGCAAATTTTAATTTTTTATCATAGCTTTTTTTATCCTTTATATAAGCCAGTATCTTATTTGATAAATCTTTGTGATTTGACATTTTAAATAAGAATCCCCCCTTACCTTTATCTAAAATTTCAGATGGTCCAGTCGGACAGTCAGTAGATATTACAAAAGAATTTAATGCTATGGCTTCCAATAGAACATTGGGTAGTCCCTCAAAAATTGAAGAAAGTATAAAAATATCAGCAGATTTAATATAGGGAAAGGGATTTTTTGTATGATCTTTTATTTTAACAATTTTTTCTAAATTATTTGAATGAATATATTTCATTAGTTTTTTTTTTTTTTTACCCTCACCAATAATTAACAAACTAATATTTACTTTATTCTTTATATAATTGATTGCTTTAAGAATAGTAATTTGATCTTTTTGATCAACTAATCTACCAACATTGATAATTTTTAAACTATTTTTTTTAAAAGACCATTTTTCAATTTTCTTTTTAGACAATTTTTTAATTTCTTTATAGTTTAAAGGATTATAAATACATTCTGCATTTATATTTAGTTTATTTTTTAATTCACTCTTAAACATAAAGCTATTTACAATAATTCTATTAGCTAGCTTTAATGTATATATAAAAATATATTTCTTGAATACATTTTGTGACCAACCAGAAGGAGAGGAGTTAGGTCTTATAATTATCTTAATATTCAAAATCTTACAAAAAATTATACACAGAACATTTCCCTGAAAGCAAAAAACTGTTAAATTTTTATTTTTTAAGTATTCAGTAAAGAGTAGATATAAACTTATTATATATTTTGTGATTCTCCCAAAATTATCCCAAAAAAAATATTTTGTTGATATAAAGGAAATTTTCTTATTAAATTTATATCTATACTTTTTTGAAATTGTTATAACAGAAACATCATCTAATTTTTTTATAAAAAAATTGGCTATTATAAAAAAATTTTTTTCAACTCCACCACCCTCGAGGGAAGGCATAAATAAAATTAGTTTTTTTTTCATAATTTTTTTTTTTATGGTAATGTTATTTAATAACATAATTTATATGAATTTAGTTAGTGTAATTATTCCTTACTTCAAAAACAAAAATTTTGTTGTTGAATCTGTTAATTCCGCCATAGGACAAAGTTATAGTAATTTAGAGATTATCATTGTTTATGATGACACGTCTCATGATGATCTTAAATATATCTTAGGATTAAAAGATTTAGATTCACGAATAAATATTGTAGTTAACTCAATAAATTTAGGAGCTGGAGAATCAAGAAATATAGGAATATCAAAATCAAATGGAAAATATGTTGCATTTTTAGATGCAGATGATATTTGGGATTCAAAAAAAATTGAGCATCAAATTAATTATATGCAGGAAAATAATTTATCTTGTTCTCACACTTCTTACAGTATTATCAATGAAGACAAAACTGCTTCTACTCAAAGAAAAGCAAGAATATTTAAAAATTTTGAAGATCTCTTAAAATCATGTGATATTGGTCTTTCAACTGTTATGATTAAAAAAACAGTTTTTTCTGAATATTGTAAATT